>Ga0182747_1000345_pt1 | contig 46356 bp, 48 predicted proteins | sample eDN3rd30CBELigBY_FD_128526 | JGI IMG/M metagenome (GOLD analysis project Ga0182747, IMG submission 128526) | Enriched backyard soil microbial communities from Emeryville, California, USA - eDNA 3rd pass 30_C BE-Lig BY (version 2) (version 2) | ecosystem: Environmental > Terrestrial > Soil >... | reverse complement strand
GCCTGGAGCGACGTGAGCTTCTTCTCGTGGATGAGGATGTAGGGGTCGTTCAGCTCGACCAGCATCTTCTCGGGGTTGGTGATGAAGTAGGGGCTGAGATAGCCACGGTCGAACTGCATGCCCTCGACGACGTCCAGCTCGAAATCGAGACCCTTGGCCTCCTCGACGGTGATGACGCCTTCCTTGCCGACCTTCTCCATGGCTTCAGCGATCTTCTCGCCGACCACGGTGTCGCCATTGGCCGAGATGATGCCGACCTGGGCAATCTCGTTGGTGCCGGAAACCGGCTTCGAGCGGGCCTGGATGTCCGCGATCACCTTGCTGACGGCCAGATCGATGCCGCGCTTGAGGTCCATCGGGTTCATGCCGGCGGCCACCGACTTCATGCCCTCGCGCACGATCGCCTGGGCGAGCACGGTCGCGGTGGTGGTGCCGTCGCCGGCGGTGTCGTTGGTCTTGCTGGCGACCTCACGCACCATCTGCGCGCCCATATTCTCGAACTTGTCCTTCAGTTCGATTTCCTTGGCGACGCTGACGCCGTCCTTGGTGATGCGGGGCGCACCGAAGCTCTTGTCGATGACGACGTTGCGGCCCTTGGGGCCGAGCGTCACCTTGACCGTATCCGCGAGGATGTCGACGCCGCGCATGATGCGCTCGCGGGCATCGCGGGAGAATTTGACGTCCTTAGCTGCCATGTTGTTTGTCCTTCCTAGAATTTTGGATCAGGCTGACGCGCGCAATTCAGGCGATAATGCCCAGAATGTCGCTTTCCTTCATGATGAGCAGGTCTTCACCATCGACCTTCACTTCGGTGCCGGACCATTTGCCGAACAGCACGCGATCACCGGCCTTCACGTCCAGCGGAGTCACCTTGCCATCCTCCGAACGCGCGCCCGAGCCCACGGAGACGATTTCGCCTTCCTGCGGCTTTTCCTTGGCGGTTTCCGGAATGATGATGCCGCCAGCGGTCTTCTCATCGGCTTCGATACGGCGAACGAGCACACGGTCGTGCAGCGGACGAAATCCCATAGCATTGTCCTTTCCAAAAGGGCGTGGGCGGCTCCGCTCCCTGCGGCCATGCCGGATGAAGGATCAGCCCCCCGCGCCTGAAACGAGTCTGTTGGCACTGTCGCATAGCGAGTGCCAACAGCACGCATATGGGTGGGCCTTTGGCCCGGTCAAGAGCCGTGCGATGAAAAAGCCGGCTTTCGCGCTCGCCCGGATCGCCTGTGCATCGCGCCCGTGCATCGCCGTAACAGATGCGCTAGGAAAGGCGCCGGCCGATCGGCACGAGAGCATGGCGCGGAACCTTCCCGGCCCGACCCTGTTCCCGTTGTTCAGCCAGATAGCAGCAGGAAGGAAAAGCCCCGGTGAGATTTGTCAAAAGCCTGTGGTCGGTCCTCGTCGCCGTGAAGGACGGGCTCGTGCTCCTGCTCCTCCTTCTCTTCTTCAGCCTGCTCTGGTCCGGGCTGAAAATGGCGCGGTCGGCCGATGTCGTGCCGGGCAGCGGCGCGCTCTATCTGACACTGGACGGGCCGATCGTGGAGCAGCCGAAGATTATCGATGGCTTCTCGGCCATCGCGGCGGGCGGCCCGGCGCCCGAATATCGCCTGCGCGATGTCGTCCATGCCATCGAGACATCCGCGCAGGATGACGCGGTCAAGGCGGTCGTGCTCGATCTGGACGGGTTCGGCGGCGGCGGGCAGGTCGCCATGGAGCGGGTCGGCGCGGCGTTGGACAAGGTGCGCGCGGCCGGCAAGCCGGTGCTCGCCCGCGCCGCCGTTTATGATGATGCCGGCTATCTGCTCGCCGCCCATGCCAGCGAGATCTGGCTGGCGCCGATGGGCATGGTCGGCGTCACCGGGCCCGGCGGCAGCAACCTCTATTACAAGGGGCTGATCGACAAGCTCGGTGCCAAGATCCACCTCTACCGGGTCGGCACCTACAAGAGCGCGGTGGAGCCCTATACCCGCGCCGACCAGTCACCCGAGGCACGCGCGGCCAGCGAGGCGCTGGTGACCAGCATCTGGGACAATTGGCAGGCCAATGTCGCCAGCGCGCGCCCCAAGGCGAAGGTCGCGGATTATCTCGGCAACATCGCCGCCCTGCTGCGCGCCAATGGCGGCGATGCGGCGCGCACCGCGCTGGCGGCCGGGCTGGTCGACAAACTGGGCGACGAAATTGCATTCGGCACCCATGTCGCCACGCTGGCGGGCAAGGCGAAGGATGGCGGACCGGGCGATTTCGCCGCGATTCCACTGCGCCATTATCTGCGCCACCACCCGCTGGGCCGGGATGGCCAGGTGGGTGTCGTCACCCTCGCCGGCGAGATTGTGGATGGCGAAGCGGGTCCCGGCAGCGCCGGCGGCGTGAGCATCGGCAATCTCATCCGCGATGCGCTGGCGGACGACAGCATCAAGGCGCTGGTGCTCCGGGTCGATTCGCCCGGCGGATCGGCCGCCGCTTCCGAGGATATCCGCATCGCCCTGCTCGCGGCGCGCGCCAAGGGGCTGCCGGTCGTCATCTCCATGGGCAATGTCGCGGCGAGCGGCGGCTACTGGGTGAGCACCGGCGCGGACATGATCTTCGCCGAGCCCTCGACCATCACCGGATCGATCGGCGTGTTCGGCATCCTGCCCAGCTTCGAGACGACGCTCGCCAAGGCCGGCATCACCAGCGACGGGGTGAAGGCCACGCCGCTCTCCGGCGAACCGGACGTGATTGGCGGCGTCAGTCCCGAATTCGATGCACTGGCGCAGGCCAGCGTGGAGGACACATATGGCAAATTCGTCGGCCTCGTCGCGCAGGCTCGCAAGCTGACGCCCCAGCGCGTCGACGAAATCGGGCAGGGCCGCGTCTGGGATGGCGGCACCGCCCATCAGCTCCAGCTGGTCGATCGCTTCGGCGGGCTGGACGAGGCGGTGGCGGAGGCCGCGCGCCGCGCCAAACTCACGGACAAGGCGGCCAGCGCCCGCTTCATCGATCCGGCGTCGCCGCCGCTGACCCGCCTGCTCTCCTCGCTGAGCGGTGGGTCGTCCATCGGCGACACCATGCGCACCGGCCCGCGCGACTGGCTCAGCCACGCCGCGCTCCGGCAGCAACAACGCGCGCTGCGGATCGTGGCTGATCTGCGTGATCTGGTGGAAGGGCCCTCCATCCGCGCCGACTGCCTCGAATGCCGCGCCTTCACGCCGGCACCGGCCGCCACCCCGGCGCAAAAGGCCGGCTGGCTGACGACGCTGATGCAAAGGGCGGCGGGAAGCGGCGCATGACGACCATCAGCGGCGGCTGCCTGTGCGGCGCCTGCCGCTATGTCACGCAGGCCACGCCGATCAACGTCCGCGCCTGCCATTGCCGCCTCTGCCAGAAGGCGATCGGCGCGGCGTTCAATGCCCGGGTGCTGGTCCCGCTGGACAGGCTCACCATCGCGGGGGCGGTCCGCTGGTATGCCAGCTCCCCGGCCCTGCGGCGCGGCTTCTGCCCCACCTGCGGCACGACCCTGTTCTCCGAACGGGCGAGCGCCAATATCATCGGCCTGACCATGGGCAGCCTGGATGACCCCGACCGCGTCTTCCCGTCCGAGCATATCTGGCTGTCCGCCAAACAGGCCTGGCTGACACTGGAGGGCGGCCTGCCCGGCTATGAGGAGGGGCCGCCCGCCTGATCCTTGCCGCCATAGGAAGGCAGGGCGAGCCCCCGCGCAATGGCAAAGGCCCGCAGCGCAAAACCGGCCAGCGCGGCGAGCCCGCCCGCCAGCGGGGGCGGCACGCCAAGACTGGCGAGCAGCGCATAAAGCCCGGCCGAAAGCGCCGCCGCCGTCACATAGATTTCCGGCCGCAGCAGGATGGACGGCTCACCGGCGAGGAGATCGCGGATGATGCCGCCGACGCAGCCGGTGATCACCCCCATCAGCGCGGCCACGAGCGGATGAACGCCGTAGCTCATCGCCTTGGCCGCGCCATAGGCCGCAAAGGCAGCCAGCCCGACGGCATCCAGCCAGTCGAGCGCGCGCAGGCTCCACAGGCGCGCTGGCGTCATCCACACCGCCAGCGCCGCGCCGAGGCAGATCAGCGCGATCAGCGGATCATGCACCCAGAAGACCGGCGCCCCGATCAGCAGATCGCGCACCGTGCCGCCGCCCACGCCGGTCGCCAGCGCGAAGAAGGCGAAGGTGACCAGCGTCTGCCGGATGCGCGCGGCCGCCAGCGCGCCGGAGGCGGCAAAGACCAGCGTGCCCACGACGTTGAGCGTCATCAGCATCGAACCGACCGGCACCGTGACATCCGCTGTGGCCATGGTGGCGGTCTATCCGGGGGCGGCGGGGCTGTCGAGCCGGACCGTGCGCCCGATGTGCCGGCTCACGCTCGACGCCGCCACGTCTTGCGCGCGGTCATGGTGTCGGCATGGCTACACCAGAGGGTTTCCTTCGGCAGACAGCGGAACCCGCTGCCCCGGAGAACGCGTCAAATCCAATGATCCGGAGCAGTCGTGCGGACCGCACGCCGATGAGATCGCCCCGGCGCGACCGCCCTGACGGCCTGCGCAACACGAGCCCGCACCGCCAGCACGCCGGACCTCGCACAGTTCACCGAATTTGACTGGCATGGTCCGGTCGCCTGCGTCGCCGTGCCTTTCGGGCAGGCCTTGAGCGATCCCGATCAAGCGAACCGAGGCATCCTCAGCCAGCGATCTCCGCAAGCCGCGTCGCCCGGCATGCCGGGACACCGCCATGAGCACCGTCTCGCGGCGGCTTGCGGCCATCGACCACTCGCCGTCTGCGCCCGGAAACCGGGCGCAGAGCGCCGGCTCAGATGTGGATCGGCTTGCCCAGCACGGCCATCGCCGCTTCCTTGAGCGCCTCATTATGGGTCGGGTGGGCGTGGCAGGTATAGGCGATATCCTCGGACGAGGCGCCGAATTCCATCGCCTGCGCCGCCTGCGCGATCATCGTGCCGGCCGGCCCGGCGATCATCCACACGCCGAGCACCCGGTCGGTGGCGGCGTCCGCAATCACCTTCACGAAGCCGTCCGTATCGCCGATCGCCTTGGCCCGGCTGTTCGCCAGCATCGGGAATTTGCCGACCTTGATCGCGCCGCGTTCCTTCGCCGCTTCCTCGGTGAGACCGACGCCGGCGATTTCCGGATGGGTATAGACCACGCTCGGGATGACCGCATGGTTCACGATGCCGGTGAGGCCGGCGATATTCTCGGCCACGGCAATGCCTTCATCCTCGGCCTTGTGGGCGAGCATCGGGCCGGGGATGACGTCGCCGATCGCCCAGACGCCGGGCACGCTGGTGCCGAAATCCGGTCCGGTCTCGATCTGGCCGCGCGCGTTGGTCGCAAGGCCGATCGCCTCGAGCCCCAGCCCGTCCGTGTTCGGCCGCCGGCCGATCGCGACGAGCACCGCATCGGCCTCGATCGTCTCGGCGTCCCCGCCCGCCGCCGGCTCGATCGTCACGCTGGCGGCCTTGCCCTTGACGGCAACGCCGGTCACCTTGGTCGATGTGCGGATGTCCATGCCCTGCTTCCGGAGCAGCTTGGCCGCTTCCTCGCGCACCTCGCCATCCATGCCGGGCAGGATCTGGTCGAGATATTCGATGACGGTCACCTTCGCGCCCAGCCGGCCCCAGACCGAGCCCAGCTCCAGCCCGATGACGCCGCCGCCGATCACGACGAGATGCGCCGGCACCTTGGCCAGCGCCAGCGCGCCGGTCGAATCGACGATGACGCCCGCCGCATTGTCCACCGCGACGCCCGGCAGCGGGGTGACGCTGGAGCCGGTCGCGATGATGATATTCTTCGCGGTCACGGCCTTGCCGGCAACGGTGACGCTGTGGGCATCGGTGAAGACAGCATGGCCCTTGAGCCAGTCAATCTTGTTCTTCTTGAACAGATATTCGATGCCGCCGGTGAGGCCCTTCACCGCCTCATCCTTGTCCGCAAGCATGGCGGGCAGGTCGAGCGCCACCGCGCCCAGCGTCACGCCATGGCGGGCCAGCGCGCCGCTGCTCGCCTCATGAAACAGGGCGGAGGCATTGAGCAGCGCCTTGGAGGGGATGCAGCCGACATTGAGGCAGGTGCCCCCGAGCGTCTCGCGGCTTTCCGCGCAGGCGGTCTTGAGGCCGAGCTGGGCGGCGCGAATCGCCGCCACATAGCCACCCGGCCCGGAGCCGATCACGAGGACGTCATAGTCGTAGTCAGCCATCATTCGCTCCATTCATCCAGCGCTCCTGCAGAGACAGGAGCCCAGGGCGGCTCAAAATAACGTTTCGAACAGATCCCGCCATGCTGTTCGATCAGGGCATCGCGATGCCGATAGTCCGGACGGGCAGACCGCTGGTGACGCGAGTATCACGCATTCATGCGGCCTACTCGCCATCCTGTGGACATATCCGGCTCTCGTGGTTCGTCTCCGCCCCGGACGCCGGCCTGCGCAGGCGCCCTGATCCGTCAAAGGTCGATCAACAGCCGCGTCGGGTCCTCGATGGCGTTCTTGAGCGCCACCAGGAAGGTCACCGCCTCGCGGCCATCGACCATGCGATGATCATAGCTGAGCGCCAGATACATCATCGGCCGCGCCACGATCTGCCCGTCGCGCACCACCGGCCGCTCCTCGATGCGGTGCAGGCCGAGCACGCCGGACTGCGGCGGGTTGATGATCGGCGTCGACATCAGCGATCCGAACACGCCGCCATTGGAGATGGTGAAGGTGCCGCCCTTCATCTCATCCATGGTGAGCGTGCCCTCCTTGGCCTTCTTGCCAAAGCCGGCGATAGTCTTTTCGATCTGGGCGATGCTCATCGCCTCGGCATTGCGGATCACCGGCACGACCAGGCCGTTAGGCGCGGACACCGCGACCGAGATATCGCAGAAATCATTATAGACGAGTTCGTCGCCCTCGATCTGCGCGTTGACGCCCGGCACATCCTTGAGCGCCATGCAGGCGGCCTTCACGAAGAAGCCCATGAAGCCCAGCCGCACGCCATGCTTCTTCTCGAACAGATCCTTATACTTCGCCCGCGCCTCGATGACCGCGGTCATGTCGACATCGTTGAAGGTGGTGAGCAACGCGGCGTTGTTCTGCGCTTCCTTGAGGCGCTTGGCGACGGTCTGGCGCAGGCGCGTCATCTTGACCCGCTCCTGATGGCGCGACGGGCCCTGCGCCGGGGCGCTCTCGCGCGCCGCTGCCGGGGCCGGGGCCGCCGCCACGGCAGTGCCGGCGGCAATCGCGGCCATCACATCATCCTTGGTCAGGCGGCCATCCTTGCCGGTGCCGGCAATGCCGCTCGGGTCCAGCCCATGCTCCAGCACCAGCCGGCGCACCGCCGGGGAGAGCGTGATCGAGCCGCTATCGGCCTCGATTGCCGGCGCGGACATGGCCGGCGCGGCCGGCGCCACCTCCGCCTTGACCGGCGCCGGTGCGGCGCTGGCGGCCTTCGCGGCAGGGGCGGCCTTCGCGGCGGGGGCAGCCCCGGCCTCGACCGTCGCGATCACCGCGCCGACATTGACCGTATCGCCTTCCTTGACGATCAGCTCGGCAATCACTCCGGCGACCGGCGAGGGCACCTCGATCGCCACCTTGTCCGTCTCCAGACTGGCGATGGGCTCATCGATGGCCACCGCATCGCCGGGCTGCTTGAGCCACTGGCCAACGGTTGCCTCGGTAACGGATTCGCCCAGCGTGGGGACTTTGACTTCGGTGGCCATGTCTTTGCTCCTGGCGCCGCGCGTGGCGGAGATCAGCCTTTTTTCTGACGTTTGATTTCGGTGCGGACGCTATGTTCAAGCGCGTCCGCAATGAGCGCACCCTGCTCGGCAAGATGGCGCTTGGCAAGGCCCGTGGCGGGCGATGCCGAGGCCTTGCGCCCGGCGTAGCGCGCGCGCATCGGCGCCTTGCCGGCCTGTTCGAGCGCTTCCTCGATATAGGGCTCCACGAAGAACCAGCCGCCATTGTTGCGCGGCTCCTCCTGGCACCAGACCACTTCCTCCAGCGCCGTCATGCGCTTGAGGCGGATGGCAAGCGCCTCGGTCGGGAACGGGTAAAGCTGCTCCACCCGGACGATCTGAACGCCCTCATCCGCCGCCTCGTCGCGCGCCTCGATCAGATCATAGGCGACCTTGCCGGAGCACAGGATGAGCCGGCGTGTCTGCTCGTCCGGCGCCGGATTGGTATCCGACAGCAGTCTCATGAAGTGAGTGTCACCCTGAAAATCCTCGGCCTGCGAGACGGCCAGCTTGTGCCGCAGCAGCGATTTGGGCGTCATGATGATCAGCGGCTTGCGGAACGCCCGCAGCATCTGCCGGCGCAGCAGGTGGAAATAATTGGCCGGCGTGGTGCAGTTGGCGACCTGGATATTGCCCTCCGCGCACAGCTGGAGGAACCGCTCCAGCCGCGCCGACGAGTGCTCCGGCCCCTGCCCTTCATAGCCATGGGGCAGCAGCAGCACGAGACCGTTGGCCCGCAGCCACTTGGATTCGGACGAGGCGATATACTGGTCGATGACGATCTGCGCGCCATTGGCGAAATCGCCGAACTGCGCTTCCCACAACACCAGGCTCTTGGGGTCCGCCATGGCATAGCCATATTCGAACCCGAGCACGCCATATTCGGACAGCGGGCTGTCATACACCTCGAAATGGCCGTGCGGCACATTGAGGAGCGGGATATATTTGCGCTCCGTCTTCTGATCGATCCAGGCGGCGTGGCGGTGGCTGAACGTGCCGCGCCCCGAATCCTGGCCGGAGAGGCGCACGCCATAGCCTTCCGAGAGCAGCGAACCGAAGGCCAGCGCCTCGCCCGTCGCCCAGTCGAAATTCTCGCCGGTGCGGAACATGTTGGTCTTGGCGTCGAGAATACGGCGCAGCGTCTTGTGGATGGTGAGGTCCGCCGGCACGGTGGTCAGCGTGCGGCCGAGACTCTCGAACAGCTTGGGGCTGATCGCGGTATCCACATTCTGGCGCGCGGTCTCGGCATTGGCCGGCTGATGCAGGCCGGACCAGCGCCCGGCGAACCAGTCCGCCTTGTTCGCCTTGTAGCTGGTGGACGCCGCGAACTCCTCGTCCAGCAGCGCGACAAACTCCTCCGTCGTCGACTGGAGATAGCTGTCGTCGATCACGCCTTCCTCGCGCAGGCGGGCGCTGTAAATGGCGCTCACCGGCGGGTGGTTCTTGATCTCGGCATACATGAGCGGCTGGGTGAAGCCCGGTTCGTCGCCCTCATTATGGCCGAAGCGGCGGTAGCACCACATGTCGATCACGATATCGCGGTGGAAGGTCTGGCGATAATCGATCGCCACCTTGCAGGCGAAGGTCACCGCCTCGGGATCATCGCCGTTCACATGGAGGATCGGCGCCTGCACGCCCTTGGCGACATCGCTCGGATAGGGCGATGACCGCGCGAACTGCGGCGAGGTGGTGAAGCCGATCTGGTTGTTCACGATGAAGTGGATGCAACCGCCGGTATTATAGCCGCGCACGCCGGAGAAGCCGAAACATTCCCAGACGATGCCCTGCCCGGCAAAGGCGGCGTCGCCATGGATCAGCACCGGCAGCACCTGCTTGTGCTTGTCCGGGCCGATATCGTCGCGGAACAGCTGCTGCGCGCGCACCTTGCCGAGCACGATCGGATCGACCGTCTCGAGATGCGAGGGGTTGGGCACCAGGCTCATATGCACGTTGATGCCGTCGAATTCGCGGTCGGTGGACGTGCCGAGATGATATTTGACGTCGCCCGATCCGCCGACATCCTCCGGATTGGCGGTGCCGCCGGAAAATTCGTGGAAGATGACGCGGAAGCCCTTGGCCATCACGTTGGCGAGCACGTTCAACCGGCCGCGATGCGCCATGCCATAGACGATCTCGCGCACGCCATATTGGCCGCCATATTTGATCACGGCTTCCAGCGCCGGGATCATCGATTCACCGCCATCGAGGCCGAAGCGCTTGGTGCCGACATATTTGCGGCCCAGAAACTTCTCATATTGCTCGGCGTGGATCACCTTGGTCAGGATCGCCTTCTTCCCCGCTTCGGTGAAGATGATCTCCTTGTCCTGCCCTTCCATGCGATCCTGCAGGAAGCGGCGCTCCTCCACGTCGGAGATGTGCATATATTCGAGGCCGACATTGCCGCAATAATTGGCGCGCAGGATCTGCACGACCTCGCGGATGGTCCCCCATTCGAGGCCCAGCGCACCGCCAATATAGATTTTACGGTCCAGATCGGCACCGGCAAAACCATGATATTCCGGCGTCAGGTCAGCCGGCAGCTCGCGGTGCGACAGGCCGAGCGGATCGAGATTGGCGGCCAGATGCCCGCGCACGCGATAGGTGCGGATGAGCATCATCGCGCGGATGGAATCCCCCGCCGCGCGCGCGATCTCCGCCTCCGGCAGCGGCGTGCCCGCCTTGGCGGCGGCGGCCTTGACCGCCACCTGCATCTGCGTGGGGTCGAGCGCGGCGGTCAGATCGTCCGTCGCCTCGAGTGGCCAGCCCTTGCGAGCCCAGCTCGGCCCCTGCTCGACCTCAGTCATGCCCGTGAAATCCTGCTTTTCAAAGCCCATGGCTTGATCCTCGCTTCGCCCTGCCCGTTAATGACGATGGCCGAATGATGACTGGCCGCCCGTTGATTGTCTGCCTTAGCGGTCCGGGATGAAGCCGCCCTTAACCGGCTTACCCGTTCAGCACCGCCAGCAGGGTGGTGCCCAGTTCCGAGGGACTCGCGGCCACCTTGATCCCGGCCGCTTCCATCGCCGCGATCTTGTCTTCCGCGCCGCCCTGACCGCCCGAGACGATCGCGCCGGCATGGCCCATGCGGCGGCCCGGAGGGGCGGTGCGCCCGGCGATGAAGCCGGCCATCGGCTTGCTGCGGCCGCGCTTGGCTTCATCGCGCAGGAACTGTGCCGCCTGCTCCTCGGCATCGCCGCCGATTTCACCGATCATGATGATGCTCTGCGTCTCATCATCGGCGAGGAACAGCTCCAGCACGTCGATGAAATTGGTGCCGTTGACCGGATCGCCGCCAATGCCGACGGCCGTGGTCTGGCCCAGCCCGGCATTGGTTGTCTGGAACACCGCCTCATAGGTGAGCGTGCCCGAGCGCGAGACCACGCCGACGCTGCCCTTCTGGAAGATGGAGCCGGGCATGATGCCGATCTTGCATTCATTGGGGGTCAGCACGCCGGGGCAGTTCGGGCCGATGAGGCGCGACTTGCTGCCCGAGAGCGCGCGCTTGACGCGCACCATGTCGAGCACCGGAATGCCTTCCGTGATCGCCACGATCAGCGGCACCTGCGCATCGATCGCCTCAAGGATCGAGTCCGCGGCGAAGGCCGGCGGCACATAGATGACGGAGGCGTCCGCGCCGGTCCTGGCCACCGCTTCCTCGACCGTATCGAAGACCGGCAGGCCGATATGGCTGGTGCCGCCCTTGCCCGGCGTCACGCCGCCGACCATCTGCGTGCCATAGGCCAGCGCCTGCTCGGTATGGAACGTGCCGGTCGCGCCGGTCATGCCCTGCGTGATGACTTTGGTGTTCTTGTTGACGAGGATGGACATCAGATTCCCTTTATCGAGTCGACGGTCGCATGTTCGTTCAGAAAGCGACGTAAATATGCATGTCGCGCTTTCCGCCAAGCGCTTGCGATCGTGTGAAGACCTCTCCCCGGACCGGAACATTATCCGAACCGACCTTGCCCGCCCATTCGAAATAATGAGGCAGGTCCACACTCTTGCCCTTGATCCCGAGCGCCTTGAAGGCGTCGCCCAGTTCATCCTTATAAACGAAGGCATTGGCAACATCGCGCATGACCAGTGCACACAGCGTGCGATAGCGGTTCTTCGCGGGAAAAGTCGCCACGATCAGGCGTGCCGGGTGCGCATCAATATCCTGCTCGAAGACGGTGACGGCTTCAGGACGATCGAAATTATAATTTTTGTCGATCGCCTTCCCGACACCCAGCCCCGCAACCTTGAGACCTGCCGCGTCGGTTTCCCGCCAGCCATTGGTCGACGCAGCAGCGAGGCGCGCTTGCGCCGTCAGATCACCAGACAGGCAGGACGCCGCGAAGCTATCGACCGCATGGGGATACTCCGCGACGGCCGGCGCAGCGGCAGCAACCACGGGCACGGCCGCTAGCAGGGCACCGATCAAAAAGCAGAACGCGCGCATCACACCAGACTCGGGTCGAGACCCTTGCACGCCGTCAGCAGTTCCTCGACCGCCGCGACGCTCTTGCCGAGATTGGCCTTCGCCTCATCGTCCAGCGCGATCTCGACGATCTGCTCGACGCCGTCCTTGCCGATGATCACCGGCACGCCGACATAAAGGCCATTCACGCCATATTTGCCGTCCACATGCGCGGCGCAGGGCAGCAGGCGCTTCTGATCGTAGAGATAGGCCTCGGCCATCGCGATGCCGCTGGTTGCGGGCGCATAGAAGGCCGAGCCGGTCTTGAGCAGGCCGACAATTTCGCCGCCGCCCGAACGGGTGCGCTGCACGATCGCGTCGATGCGCGCCTGGGTGGAGCGGCCCTGCTTGATGAGATCGGGCACGGGAATGCCGGCGACGGTCGAATATTGCACCACCGGCACCATCGTGTCGCCATGGCCGCCGAGCACGAAGGTGCTGACATCCTTGACCGAGACCTTGAACTCATCGGCGATGAAGTGGCTGAAGCGCGCCGAATCGAGCACGCCGGCCATGCCGACCACCTTGTTGTGCGGCAGGCCGGAAAATTCGCGCAGCGCCCACACCATCGCATCGAGCGGGTTGGTGATGCAGATAACGAAAGCGTCCGGCGCGTTGGCCTTGATGCCCTCGCCCACGGCCTTCATGACCTTCAAATTGATACCCAGCAGATCGTCGCGGCTCATGCCCGGCTTGCGGGCAACGCCGGCGGTGACGATGATGACGTCCGCGCCCGCAATATCGGCATAATCATTGGTGCCGGTGATCGCGGCGTCAAAGCCCTCGACCGGACCGCACTGGGAGAGATCAAGCGCCTTGCCCTGCGGCACGCCTTCCACGACGTCGAACAGGACGATGTCGCCAAGCCCCTTGAGCGCAGCCAGATGGGCAAGTGTGCCACCAATATTGCCTGCGCCGATAAGTGCGATCTTCTTGCGAGCCATACGCCTTTTCTCCTCCGCGGATCATTGGGTTTGGCCGGCCTTAAGCTGAAACGCCCGACGGTTCAATGACGTTCGCCACATATTCTCTGCAACTAGTTCGCAATAGCAATAAGGGGCGACGACCGGGGGCAGCACCCCAGCGTTCAGCGTTTTTTCTGCCAGGTAAACATTGCAGACATCACATAGTTCCACACCACACTGACGGTGATGCCGGCGAGCGCGGACAGCGCCCAGTAGGAACGCTGGGTGAAGAGCCAGTCGGCCACGCCGACATTGGCCGCCGCCCCGAACGCGCAGACCAGGTTGAAACTCACCCAGCCGCGCGCCAGCCCCCAGCCGACCAGCCTCTTGTCGCGGTAGGTGAACATATTGTTGAGGAAGAAATTGCTGGAGATGGCCACCAGCGTCGCCACCGTCTGCGCGAATCCGAAGCTCTGGTCGAGCAGCTTGAACAGCAATGTCAGCACCGCGAAATGCACCACCACGCCCAGCCCGCCGACCAGCGCGAAGCTGAGGAACCGCACCGGCACGATATGGCCGACCAGCTTGTCCATCAGCAGCTGGACATATTCCCAGAGCACCAGACTATCGAGCTTGCTCTCGCCATGCTGGCGGGTGCGGAAGGTATAGGGCACCTCGGCCACGCGCAGCGGCACCGGCGCGCTCGCCGCGATATCGAGCAGGATCTTGAAGCCGACGGTGGAAAGATGCGGCAGCGAGCGCATGAACGCATCACGGCGCATCATCATGAACCCGCTCATCGGGTCCGAGATCGGCGTCTGGGTGAGGCGCAGCGCCAGCTTCGTCGCAAAGCGACTCATGCGCTGGCGATTCTCGCTCCAGTCGCCCATGCCGCCGCCCGCCATATAGCGGCTGCCCACGACAAGGTCGACATCGCCCTGCCCGATCCGCTCATACATCGCCTTGAGCGCCGCCTCGTCATGCTGGAGATCGGCATCCATGATCGCGACATAAGGCGCCGCGGTGGCGAGAATCCCCTCCACGCACGCGCTGGACAAGCCGCGCCGGCCATAACGCTGGATGATCCGCACCCGCGGATCGACCATGGCGAGCGCCCGGGCCTGCTCGGCCGTCTTATCGGGCGAATCATCGTCGACGAAAATCATTTCCCACGCGACGCCCGGCAGCGCCTTGCCGACCAGCTCGACCAGCAGCGGCACATTGCGCCGCTCGTTGAAGGTCGGCACCACGATGGCAAGTTGGGCAGGGAGCATGGCTGGCGTCATGAAGAACTCGATAGAGGCTATGTCAGGCATAGACGTTACAGGAGGAAGGAAACCCTGAACGGGTGGGACACGCAGCGCGGCAACGGGCGGCATGGAGCAAGGATCGCGGCCTGATCATCCGGCCGAGGGTGATCCCTTGTGCGGCGCCGGGATGATCCTCGCGGGATTGCCAACCGCCGTCGCGCCAGCCGGCACATCCTGCAGGACCACGGCATTGGCGCCGATCCGCGCATGATCGCCAACGGTGACCCGGCCAAGAATCTTGGCCCCCGCGCCAATATCGACATGCCCGCCGATGCGGGGAACGCCGCGCCCGTTCGCGCCCAGCGTGACCTGCTGGAAGACGAGGCAATTCGGCCCGATCTGAATATCGGGATGGAAGACGATGCCATTGGGGTGCGGCATGAGCAGCCCGCCGCCCAGCCTGGCATTGAGCGGAATATCCGCGCCGGTGACGATCGACCAGAAGCGGTGGCGGTAAATCGCCAGCAGGCGCGTGAGGGCGCCCCGCATGCCGGCGGGCGCCTGCTGATAGGACCGGATCGCCCGCAGCAGCGCCCGCGACGGCATCCAACTGAACCGGGGATATTGCTCGCGCGACCAGTCCGGATCAGTGCTCGAAATTGCCATGGCGCGCCATCATATCCAGATTTTCGTCAAAGCAGCGGCGTCTAGACACCCCATCATCCACCCCCATGCCCAGAGCCGGCGAACCGAGCAAGGCGCATAGTAATCCGGCCGGCCTCAAGATTGCGTCAAGCCGCGTGCGCGCCATGGCCGAGCGCGAGATAATCGAGCGACTGCATCTCCATGAGCCGCGAGACGGTGCGCTCGAATTCGAACCGGCCATCCCCCGCCGGATACAGCTCCGCCGGCTGCGCCGCCGCGCCGGCGATGAGCTTGACCTTATGCTCGTAGAGCGAATCGATCAGCGTGACGAAGCGCGCGGCCTCGTTGCGATTCTCCGGCCCCAGCACCGGAATGCCGACGATGAGCACGGTATGGAAGCGCCGCGCGATGGCGAGATAGTCGCTCGCACCCCGCGCCTCGCCGCACAGGCGCTTGAAGGAGAAGACCGCCACGCCCTTGAACGCCTTGGGCACATGCAGGGTGCGCCCGCCGGGGATCGGCAGCTCCTCGCTCGGCACATGGGCGCTGTCCTCGGGCGGATAATCGGTGAGGCGGAAGAAGATGTCGCGCATCGCCGCCGTGGTCGCCTCACCATTGGGGGTGTGCCAGATGGTCGCATCCCCCAGCCGGTCGAGCCGGTAATCGGTGGGGCCATTGAGCGGCAGCACATCCAGCCGCGCGTCGAGCAGCGCGATGAACGGCAGGAACAGCTCGCGGTTGAGGCCGTCCTTGTAGAGATCGTCCGGCGCGCGGTTGGAGGTGGCGACCAGCGTCACCCCGGCATCCAGCAGCGCGGTGAACAGGCGGGACATGATCGCCGCGTCCGCCATATTATTGACCACCATCTCGTCGAACAGCAGCACCCGCACATCGGCGGCCAGCGCGCTGGCGACCGGCAGGATCGGATCGCCGCTCTCGCTCTCACGCGCCGCGCGCAGGCGGGCATGCACATCGAGCATGAATTCGTGGAAATGGGTGCGCCGCTTGGCGGTTCCGGTCAGGCAGTCGCGCAGCAGGTCCATCAGCATGGACTTGCCGCGCCCCACGCCGCCCCACAGATAAACGCCGCGCACCGGCTCGGGCGGCTTGCGCAGCATCCGCCAGAGCACGGAGCCGCGCCGGGGCGCCGCCTCCAGTTCCTGCTGAAGAGTGGTCAGGCGGATGGCGGCCGCCCGCTGGTCGCTATCCGGCGTGAGTTCGCCGGCCGCAACCAGCGCATCATAGCGGGCAAGAACGGTCGTCATGCCGCCGCCATGGCCCCATGGGGCCGCCGGGTCACGTCATCCGCCCCCGGTGCGCCCGCCAGCGCCACGTCATTGCGCATCAGATGGCCCGTTCGACCATCATCTTCTTGGTTTCGGCGATCGCCTTGGCCGGGTTCAGCCCCTTGGGGCAGACATTGGCGCAATTCATGATCGTGTGGCAGCGATAGAGGCGGAAGGGATCTTCCAGCTCATCGAGCCGCTCGCCGGTATATTCGTCGCGGCTGTCCGCCAGCCAGCGATAGGCCTGCAGCAGGATCGCCGGGCCGAGGAACTTGTCCGAATTCCACCAGTAGCTCGGGCAGCTGGTCGAGCAGCAGGCGCACAGGATGCACTCATACAGGCCATCCAGCTTGGCGCGGTCCTCGGGGCTCTGCAGTCGCTCCTTGTCGCTCGGCGGCGGCGTCACCGTCTTCAGCCAGGGCTGGATGGAACTGTATTGCGCATAGAAATGCGTGAAGTCGGGGACGAGATCCTTGATCACATCCATATGCGGCAGCGGCGTGATCCGCACATCGCCTTTGCAATCCTCGATCGCGGTGGTGCAGGCGAGGCCGTTGGTGCCGTTGATGTTCATCGAGCAGGAGCCGCAAATCCCCTCGCGACACGAGCGGCGGAAGGTCAGCGAACTGTCCTGCTCGCCCTTCATCTTGATCAGCGCGTCGAGCACCATCGGCCCGCAATCGTCCAGATCGATCTCGAACGTATCATAGTGCGGATTCGCGCCCGAATCGGGATCATAGCGATACACTTTGAAGTTCTTGACGCGGCTCGCATCATCGGGTGCCTTGTGAACCGTGCCGGTCTTGCGCACGGTGCTGTTGGCGGGGAGAAAAAATTCGGCCATCGCTCGACAAATCCCTGGGCATGGCGCGCGACGGATGGCGCGTCGTATCTTGAGGGCGTCCTAGCGCGTCACTCCGCGCGGCTCAAGGGGCGAGACCGGGAGAAACCGGCTTTCGCGCAGGCCGGCGCATCCTTTCGCCCTGCCGGCGGTTATGAAGCCATGACGAAAAGCCTGCTCATCATCAATCCGCGCAGCGGCAGCTTCGATGAAGCGCTGGTCGCGCAATTGGAAACCCTGCTTGCCGATGCCGGCCAGCCAATCAGCCGCAAACTGGCGCTGGGCGAAGCGGACCTGCCCACCGCCCAGGCCGCCAGCGCCGAGGGACTGGACCTCATCATCATCCTGAGCGGCGATGGCTCGATCAGCGCCGCGGCCGATGCGCTGGCCGGCTGGGACGGCACGGTGCTGGTGCTGCCCGGCGGCACCATGAACCTGCTCGCCGGCGCGCTCCATGGCGATCTCGCCCCGCTGGACATCGTGCAGGCATGGCTCGCGGGCACAGGCGCACGGCTGCGCGTGCCGATGATCCGCGCCGGCGAGATCACCGCCTATGCCGGCATCATCGCCGGGCCGACCGCCCTGTGGGGCGATGTGCGCGAGGATCTGCGCAATCTCGACCTTGCGGCGCTGGGCGCCAGCGTGCCCCGCGCGCTCGGCGCGACGCTGGACGACACCGGCGTGCGGCTCGCGGGGCAGGATGCGCAGTTTCCGGCCATTTACCTCGAACCGTCGCAGACGGGGATCGAGGTCTATGGCATTCAGGCCGCCAGCGCCGCGGATCTGTTCAGACATGGCCTGGCATGGTTGCAAGGCGATTTCCGCGACGGCCCCTCCGAGCGCCTCGGCAACCACAGGGCGCTGACACTGAGCGCGACGCACGCCCGGCTGGACATGCTCGTCGACGGCGAACAGCGCGCCCTGCATGGCCCGCTCGACGCGCGGCTGGAGCCATCGCCCGTCCAGTTCCACGCCGCGCAGGGCGCCGTCATCTGGCGGTAGTGCCTTGGCCTGCCGGCCGGGGCCGCTCGCTTCAACCGCCGCTCAATGCCCGTGATGATGGGCCAGCGCCTCGATCACGTCATCGAGCCGCGCCGGATCGCCGATCGCGATGACATGGCCATCGCTGGCATCGGTCAGCGGTTCGCCGGACCAGTCGCACATGCGGCCGCCCGCGCCTTCCACGATCGGCACCAGCGCGGCCAGATCATGCAGCTTGAGCCCGGCCTCGACCACGATGTCGATATGGCCGCTCGCCAGCAGCCCGTAATTATAGCAATCGCCGCCCCACACCGTATCGCGGCACTGGCCCGCCAATATCGAGAAATGCTCGGCGGTGTGGCCGGGGAAATATTGCGGCCCGGTGGTGGCGAGGATCGCCTGATCGAGGTCGCGGCAGCGGCGGGTGGCGACGGGCTGGCCGTTGAACGTCGTCTTGCGCCCCATCGCGCCGACCCAGCGCTCGCCATTGATCGGCTGGTCGATGACCCCGAGCAGCGGCCAGCCATCCTGCATCAGCGCGATCAGCGTGCCGAAGATCGGCCGCCCGGCGATGAAGCTGCGGGTGCCATCCACCGGATCGAGCACCCATTGCCGCGCGGCTTCCGGTCGCTCGGCGCCAAATTCCTCGCCGATGATGCCGTCGCCGGGCCGCTCGGCGGCGAGCAGCGCGCGCATCGCCAGCTCGGCGGCGCGGTCGGCCTCGGTCACGGGCGAGGCGTCGGCCTTGTCCTCGACCTCATACGGCGCGCGGAAAAAAGGGCGGATGGCGGCCCCGGCCGCATCGGCAAGGCGGTGCGCGAGGGCGATATCGTCAGCTTGGCTCATGCGCGCCTCATGCCGGACTGCGCCGTGCCCGCCTAGAGGCTTTGATGCCCGGACGAGGCAGAACCGGCCGGCTCATCGCTTCTTCACAAACTCCGCCCGCAGCACCAGGCCCTTGATGCCCTCGAACCGGCAATCAATCTCCTGCGGATCACCGGTCAGGCGAATCGCCTTGATCAGCGTGCCGCGCTTCAGCGTCTGCCCCGCGCCCTTCACCTCGAGATCCTTGATGAGCGTCACCTGATCGCCATCGGCAAGAAGATTGCCGACCGCGTCGCGCACCTCCATGCGCCCGGCCGCCGCGCGCTTCTCCGCCAGTTCGGCCGCGGGCATCCATTCGCCGCTCTCGTCATCATAGACATAATCGTCATCGCCATTGGCCATCGCGTCCGTCCCCTTTCGGCATCATCGCGCCAAAGCCAGCGCATGAGAGTTGCTAGGAGGCCGGGGGCCGCCATGTCCAGCCCCGCGCGCCGGACGTTCCCTGCGGGCGCCCGGCCCCGCGATCGCTTGCCGTCTTCGCACCATGCTCCCAAGCTGCTAGGACACCGGCTCAACTGCCCGCTATCGGAGGATCGCCCCCTTGCGCCGTGTCATGATGCCCGCTTTCCTGCTTCTCGCGCTGTCCGCCTGCCAGTCCGGCGGCGCCGACGGCACGCTCCCCGGCAACCGCGATGACACCCAGCCCTTCGGCGAGATCGCCATGGACGACACCGTGCATTTCTCCGGCACCGAGCCGTTCTGGGGGGGCGAGGTGACCGGCGAGCAGCTCATCTACAAGACGCCGGACGATCAGGACGGGCAGACCGTCACGGTGTCGCGCTTCGCCGGTCGCGCTGGCCTTTCCTATAGCGGCACGCTGGAGGGCGCGGCGTTCACCATGGCCATCACCACCGGCAAATGCAGCGACGGCATGTCCGACCGCATCTATCCCTATGTGGTGACGCTGCAACTGGCCGACGCGATGCGCAGCGGCTGCGCCTGGTCGGACAAGCACCCCTTCGAGGGGCCGCAAACACCCTGATCAGGCGGGACGACGGCCTCGTATTGGTCCGCCGCCGGCCGCCCCGGCAAGCCTGTCGACCATCACGCAACCATCACCGCCTGCCCCGCGTCGCGCTCAATCGGCGCGGCCGCCTTGCGCATGACGGACATCAGCGCCGCCCGGCCTTCCGCGCGCGTCCACAGCTTCTCGTGGACGAAGAAGGCCACGGCATTGATGCAGGGTTCGATCAGCGCGATGCCGCCCGCCATGCGCAGCGACCCGGTGAAGGCATAGGCGACAGAGAAGCCCACGGCCAGATGGATCGCCAGATAGGTCAGGGTTTTCAACAGGTCGCGTGGCATCGTCATCGGCTTTGTCCCAGCAGGAGAGCCATGGCATTTATTGCAACTCACTCTCACTCGCAAATAATCCTTCCGGATCATAGTGATCGACCCGTCCGATGAGCGGCTCGTCAGGCGATCACCAGAGCGCATGCCAACGCAGTCCCACGCTGCACCGGCCCCGCGATGCGCCAGCCGGGCGCAAATGCACGGCCCGACAGGCCAAACGGCCCGCGCCAGCATCGGTGTGCGACGGTCCATCGCATGGCAGGCGCCAGTGGCCGTCTTGCGGGGTGGACAGGGGAGCGCGGCCTCCGCAAAAGGCCGCCAAGGTCCACATCATGAATGGAGCGCCATGCATTGCCAGCCAGGCCGCCGGCCTCGCCTCATCCTGTTCATCGCCGGCGCGCTGGCGATGGCGTCCACGCCCGCTGTGGCGGAGATCCCCCTCTCCGCTCAGGCGATGATCGAGGAAGCCGCGCGCATTGGCAATGTCACGACCGTGGCCGCCGTGATCGAAGTCGCCAAATCCACCTATCCCGAGCATGCCGAGGAGATTGCGGTCTTTGGCGAGCCCCTCGTGGCGCAGGCGCGCCCGGTGGAGCCGCCGCCGCCGCCGCCGGCAATCGCGCCGCAGGTCGAGGCGATGCTGCGCGAGGCCGGCCGCACGGGCGACAACGCCGCGCTCACCACGGTCATCGCCATCGCCAGAGCCGCCAACCCGGATGACGCCGCCGCCATTGACGCGCTGGGCGCGCGATTGCTGGCGCAAGCGCCCCGACCGGCGATCAGCCCCGCCGTCGAGGCCATGCTGCAGGAAGCCGGCCGCACCGGCGATACCACCACCCTCGCCTCCGTCGTCAAGGTCGCCAAGTCCGAGAACCCGCAGGAGGCCAAGGCCATCGACGCGCTGGGCATCAAGCTGATGGCCGATGTGCAGGCCAAGCAGCGGGAGGCCGCCACGCGGGCACGCGAGGCCGAGGAAGCGCGGCTCGCCTCGCTCGGCGCGTTCGACGGCTGGAGCGGACAGGGCGAGGCCGGTTTCGGCGTCACCTCCGGCAATACCGACCAGATGAGCGCGCTGGTCGGCCTCAAGCTCGCCAAGGATGGGTTGAAGGCCCGCCACAAGGTCGCCGCCTCGCTCGACTATCAGGAGACGGACGGGCAATTGAGCCGCGAGCGCTCGCTGGTCACCTATGGCCTCAACTACCTGCTCGGCGAGGGCTATTATGTCTCCTCCTCGCTGGGCTGGGAGCGCGACGAATTTGCCGGCTTCGCCCGCCGCTTCACCGAATCGCTCGGTGTCGGCCTGCGGCTGATCCAGCGGCCCGGCATGACGCTGGATGTCGATGGCGGCCCCGCCTTGCGCCAGACCCGCTTCACCGACGGCACCGGCGACAGCCAGTTCGGTGCGCGCGGGTCGCTGGCCTATCGCTGGACCATCCGCGACGGCTTCACCGTCTCGCAGGATGCCTCCATCGTGACCAGCGACGGCAGCACCACGCTGATCTCCACCTCGGCGCTCACTGCCAAGCTGACCAGCTTCATCTCCACACGCATGTCGTTCAACGTCCAGTCGGAATCCGATCCGCTGCCCGGCCGCAAGGCGACCGATACCGCAACGCGGGCGAGCTTCGTCTACAGCTTCTGAGCGAACGCCCCGGCCGCACCCCGATTCGCCGCAAGTTTCCGTTTGTGTTACATACAAAGCTGCGGCAGTTTGACGGCATCATGCGATGGCGGGGGCACAGCGCTCCGCCAGGATTTGAGGAGAGAGACGTTGGCAAGGATCATCGGTGGCTTTGCGGTTTCGCACACGCCCACTATCGCCTTCGCGCATGACGCGAAGAAATTTGACGACCCGGTCTGGGCGCCGATTTTCGAGGGTTTCGAGCCGGTCAAACAATGGCTGGCCAAGGAAAAGCCCGACGTCATCCTCTATGTCTATAACGACCATATGACGTCGTTCTTCACCCATTATTCCCATTTCTCGCTCGGCATCGGCGCGGAATATTCGCCAGCGGACGAAGGCGGCGGCCAGCGCGACCTGCCACCGATCAAGGGCGACCCGGACCTCGCCAAGCATATCGCCGAATGCCTCGTCGCCGACGAGTTCGACCTCGCCTACTGGCAGGGCCTCGGCCTCGATCATGGCGCTTTCTCGCCGCTCTCGGTGATGCTGCCGCATGAGCATGGCTGGCCCTGCCGCCTCGTGCCGCTCCAGTGCGGCGTGCTCCAGCATCCGATCCCCTCGGCCCGCCGCTTCTGGAAGTTCGGCCGCTCGCTGCGCCGCGCGATCCAGAGCTACCCCAAGGACATCAAGGTGGCGATCGCCGGCACCGGCGGCCTGTCCCATCAGGTCCATGGCGAACGCGCCGGCTTCAACAACACCGAGTGGGACATGGAGTTCATGGACCGGCTGGAGAAGACGCCGGAATCGCTGCTCGACGCGACCGTGACCGAGCTCGCCAAGCTGGGCGGCTGGGAAGGCGCCGAGGTGGTCATGTGGCTGCTGATGCGCGGCGCCCTCTCCACAAAGGTCGAGAAGCTCCACCAGAGCTATTTCCTGCCCTCCATGACCGCGATCGCGACCATGCTTTTCAAGGATCTGGGCGACGAAACTCCGCCGGCGGAAAGCGATGAGGCCCTGCGCCAGCGCGCCGCGCACCAGTTGGCCGGCGTGGACGAGATCGAAGGCACCTACCCCTTCACCATCGACCGCGCGGTCAAGGGCTTCCGGATCAACCATTTCCTCCACCGCCTGATCGAACCGGCGTTCCGCAAGCGCTTCGTCGAGGATCTGGAAGGGCTGTTTGCGGAGTCCGACCTGAGCGACGAGGAAAAGGATCTGATCCGCAGCCGCAACTGGATCGGCATGATCCATTATGGCGTGATCTTCTTCATGCTGGAGAAAATGGCCGCCGTGCTCGGTATCGGGAATATCGACGTTTACGCCGCCTTCCGGGGGCTGACCGTTCCCGAGTTCCAGAAGACGCGCAACGCCGCGATCACCTATTCGGTGGCCGGCAAGCAATAAGCGGTCATTCGCAGAATATGATCAGGGGCGGAGAGAAGCATCTTCGCCCCTTTTTCGTGGGCACCGGTGAGCAGCGGCGGACGGCAAGGCGGGGAGCGTAAGAATGAGGGCAAAATTACAAGCGGAAACAGAAAAGCTCAGGGCATTCTGGAGCAAACAGGGATCGCTCATGCGTTCCACAGTTGAGAGGACGCCATTCATCCGCCTTCACGGCAATATCGGCGGCAAAAGCGATAAAAGCGATATACGCCAGCTACATAACCGCTTCGGCTGGCAAGCCGGAGAGGGCCGGCTATGCGCCGGAACATTGTATCGAAGTGAGAAATTCATCAATCTTGCCGATCACGATCGCTGTGCCACCAAAGCGCTGGGCCAGACGGTGCACCTCGAACATACCGTGCCGGTCGCCGCTCTGGCGCGCCGGATCGCGGGCTATGAACGCGTCACACCGGACGATACCATCGCCTGGCTTCTGGGACATTCCATCACAGCGGCAGTTACAGACGGTATCAATTGCGAGCGTCGCAAGATGGTGCAGAAAGGCCAGGCATGGACAACGCATAGCTTGGTCGGCGGACATCCGGATGAAGGCCTGCCCTTTCGCCGGTATAATCCCAAAGAACATTCACCGATCTGGGACTTGGTCAAGGGTCTCCCGATTGATCCAGACAGCTTCACATTCGCCGATCATCGGGCCAATATTGCCACCGTTCTTGGCTGGGCTGGACTGGACGATTGGGCAGAGCGGGTATCGGCAATCGAGTGACTGCCCTTGCAAACATGGCGACCTGATACGCCAGTCACTCCCCCGCCGTCCCCGCCGAATACAGCACCGGCCATTCCCACGCCCCCCGGCAGACCGGCATGGAGCGCGCTTCGACCAGACGGAACCGGCTGCCATCCCATTTATAGGTTTCTGCCGCGCCGCAATCGCCCAGCGCCCGCCCCTTCGCGAAACTGGACAGTTCCGCGCGTGACGGGTTCCAGCGGGCATTGACGATCAGCGGCGGGGCATCCGGATCGCCCGACGCCCCCGGCACATGATCGAACCGCGCAATGCGGAACGTCCAGCCGCCCGCGCCGGCCGCGGTGGCCGTGGTGGCCGTAGCGATCAACGGCACCGCGCTCACATTATATTCGCCGGCCTGACATGGCAGCAGCAACAACGCATGATCGGTGTCCAGCCGATGAATTTCGGGTGGGTAATCGCTGTCATGCAGCCCGTCGCACACCGCCAGGCGGCGCGCCGCAGCCTGCTCCTGCGGGGTGAAGACGGGCGGCGAGGCATCCGCGCCGACGGCCACGAACGCCGCCATCACCGGGGCGGCCGGCACCGGCCTGGCGCGCTCCGCCGGCTCCTCGCCCGTCGCCACCAGCGCCGCCACGCTGCCCACGCGCCCCTGCACCTCATCCATATAGCGCAGGGCCGCCGGCAGGCCGCTCAGCGACGGGGCATCGATCAGCTTCTTGCCCGCGCGCAGCTCGAAGGCATAATTGCTCGCCAGCGCGCGCATCGTCTCGAGCGCCGCCGGGCCGGTGATCTCCACCATATCATGCTCGGCCTTGATCCGTGCCAGCCGGCGATTGTCCACCATCAGCTCGATCTGGCCGCGCAGCTGCTCGGCGCCGAGCAGGCGGATCGTGCCTGCCCCGGCCCCACCGCCGGCGCGCTGCAGCACGACCAGCGCCATATAGGATTGCCCGGCCCCCTCCGGCACCAGCGCCACCGCTTCGCAGCTCAGCTGATTGTCGCAGCCGACCGCCCAATCATCGAAAATGCGGAGCCGGCCCAGCACCGGGCCACCCCCCGGCGCCTCCAGCAGCGGCACCGACGAGGGCACCGGCCCCTGCGCAAGGCCCGGCGACGCCAGGGCCAGTGGCGCGGCGGCAGCCCCGAGGCGGGCGAACACGGCAAGCAACCTTGTCATTTCGTCCCCCATAAGGCACTTCATGTCGCGGGTGTAGAGCCAAGCACGCAGCGCCCTGAATAGCGCTTGAACAACATCCGGCGGAAGGACGACAGATGCAGACTATCGGCGTGATCGGCGCGGGCCAGATGGGCGCCGGCATTGCGCAGGTCGCCGCGCAGGCGGGCTACGCCGTGCTGCTGCGCGATATCGACCAGAGCCGCGCGGATGCCGGCAAGGCGAGCATCGAAAAACGCCTCAAGCGCGCCGTCGAAGGCGACAAGCTGAGCGCAGCGGAGGCCGAGGCCGCGCTGGCACGGATCACCCCGCTGGCCGATCTCGCGCCGTTCAGCACCTGCGCGCTGGTCATCGAGGCGGCGACCGAGCGCGAGGAGATCAAGCGCGCCATCTTCGCTGAAGTCGCCCAAATACTGGGCGCGGACGCGATCCTCGCCTCCAACACCTCGTCCATCCCGATCACCCGCCTCGCGCAGGCGGCAGGCGATCCGGCCCGCTTCATCGGCGTGCATTTCTTCAACCCGGTGCCGGTGATGGCGCTGGTGGAAATCATCAGCGGCCTTGCCACGGCGCCCGAGACGGTGCGCCGGGTCGAAGCCTTTGCCCGGTCGCTCGGCAAGGACGTCGTCCATGCCTTCGATGCGCCCGGCTTCATCGTCAACCGCATCCTGCTGCCGATGCTCAACGAGGCGATCTTCGCGCTCGGCGAGGGCGTGGCCAATGTGCGCGACATCGATAATGCCGTCCGCCTCGGCCTCAACCACCCGATGGGGCCGCTGACGCTGGCGGATTTCGTCGGGCTCGATACCTGTCTGGAAATCTGCCGCGTGCTCCACGAGACCACGGGCGATCCCAAGTTCCGCCCCGCCCCGCTGCTCGTCAAATATGTCGAGGCCGGCTGGCTGGGGCGCAAGACCGGCCGCGGCTTCTACGATTATTCCGGCGCCGAGCCCCTGCCGACACGGTGAGACAGCCAGCGCGGCGGGCGGACCGCCCGGACGCCAGCATCCCGCCGGACCCGCCGACCTCCCAACTCCGGCGACTCGGCCCTGCCCCGGCCAGCCATGGCGTGACCGCACGGGCGGCCACATCGCCCCGGCGCCCGCTCTCCCCGCCCCATTCCGCCCATTGTTGCAGCAAGGCGCACAAGCCACTATGCGCCGATGCCATGACTGATCGCTACGCACCCGACCCGGCGCTGCTCGCCAAGGCTGAAACGCTCACCGAGGCGCTGCCCTATATGCAGCGCTATGCCGGCGAGACGTTCGTCGTGAAATATGGCGGCCATGCCATGGGCGATCCGGAGGCGGCGCGCGATTTCGCCGAGGATATCGTCCTCATGAAGATGGTCGGCATCAATGTCGTCGTCGTCCATGGCGGCGGCCCGCAGATCGGCTCGATGCTCCAGCGCCTCGGCGTCGAGAGCCGCTTCGTCAACGGCCTGCGCATCACCGACAAAGAGACCGCCCAGATCGCCGAGATGGTGCTGGCCGGCTCGATCAACAAGGAAATCGTCGGCTGGATCAGCCAGGCGGGCGGCCGCGCGGTCGGCATTTCCGGCAAGGATGCCGGCATGGTGATCTGCGAGAAGGTCGGCCATTCGCGTGCGCCGGACCCCAATAGCGGCATCGAGCGGCATGTCGATCTGGGCTTTGTGGGCGATCCGGTGAAGGTCGACCGGCGGCTGCTGGATAGCCTCTCGCACGATAATATCATTCCCGTCGTCGCCCCCGTCGGCATCGGCGCGGACGGGCAGACCTATAATATCAACGCCGACACCATGGCCGGCGCGATCGCGGCGGAGCTGAAGGCGCGGCGCTTCTTCCTGCTCACCGATGTGCCCGGCGTGCTCAGCAAGGAGAAGGACCTCCTCTCCGATCTCGACCCGGCCCGCATCCACGCGCTGATCGCGGACGGCACGATTTCCGGCGGGATGATCCCCAAGGTCGAGACCTGCGTGAAAGCGGTCGAGGCGGGGGTGGAGGCCGCCGTCATCCTCGACGGGCGGATCGCCCATGTCATGCTGCTGGAGATTTTCACCCGGCAGGGCGCCGGCACGCTGGTCCACCGCTAACCCCCGCACCGCCCGACACGGCGTGCTTGTCGCCGGTGTATTAGCTGGGCTAGACTCTCCCGCGCCCCAACGACACAGGAAATTTCATGGCCCTTGCCCTTCTCTCGACACTGGCAATCCTGCTCAATGTCGCCTGGTGGATCATCATCGTCCAGGCCGTGCTCAGCTGGCTGATCGCCTTCAACGTCATCAACACGAGCAATGATCTGATCCGCAGCGTGTGGATCGCGCTCGATCGGCTGACCGAGCCGCTTTACCGGCCGATCCGCCGGATCATGCCGGACCTTGGCGCGCTCGATCTCTCCCCCATGGTGGTGCTCATCATCATCATCATCATGCAGGGCCCCGGCCTGCAGGTGCTGGCCTCGCTGCTGCTCTGACATGCCCTGCCGGCGCGACGGGGCGGACCTGCGGCTGGCCATCCGCCTCTCGCCCCGCGCCAGCCGGGAGCGGATCGGCGGCGTCTTTGTCGATTCGCACGGCGCACGCTGGCTTCAGGCCAGCGTCACCGCCCCGCCCGACCGGGGCAGGGCCAATGCCGCGCTCATCGCGCTGCTCGCCGGGCGCCTGCGCGTGCCGCCTTCGACAATTTCACTGGAGGCGGGGGACAGTAACAGGCTAAAGCGCTTGCGGATCACGGACTGCACGCCGGCGATCGAACAGGTTATTCAGGATATGTCCTGCGAGGAGCGGAAAGACAGATGACTTTGGGCAAGACAATCGACGGCAAGGCCTTTGCGGCCAAGGTGCAGGACAAGGTCGGCGCCGGCGTCGCGGCATTCACGGCGAAGACGGGCCGCAAGCCCGGCCTCGCGGTCGTGCTGGTGGGGGAAGATCCGGCGAGCAGCGTCTATGTGCGCAGCAAGGCCAAGATGACCGTGCAGCTCGGCATGGAGAGCTTCGAGTTCAAGCGCCCCGCCACCATCGCGCAGGATGAGCTGATGGAGCTGGTCGAGGAGCTGAACGGCGACCCGCGCGTCGACGGCATCCTCGTGCAGCTGCCGCTCCCCAAGCATCTCGACGAGCAGGCGGTGGTCAATGCAATCAACCCGGACAAGGATGTCGACGGCCTGACGCCGATCAGCACCGGCCGGCTCGCGCTCGGCCTGCCCGGCCTGGTGCCCTGCACGCCGCTCGGCAGCCTGATGCTGCTCAAGGACCAGCTCGGCGATCTCTCCGGCAAGAGCGCGGTCGTCATCGGCCGCTCGATCCTCGTCGGCAAGCCGATGGCGCAGCTGCTGCTCGGCGAAAATTGCACGGTGACCATCGCCCACAGCCGCACGCAGGATCTCGCCAGCGTCGTCCATCAGGCGGATATCGTGGTGGCCGCCGTCGGCCGGCCGGAGATGGTCAAGGGCAGCTGGATCAAGCCCGGCGCAACCGTGATCGACGTCGGCATCAACCGCGTTCCCGCCGCCGAGGAAGGCAAGACCCGGCTGGTCGGCGATGTCGATACGGCGAGCGCCATCAGCCATGTCGCCGGCATCACGCCCGTGCCCGGCGGCGTTGGCCCGATGACCATCGCAGTGCTGATGCGCAACACGCTCTATGCCGCGCATCTGCGTGAAGGTCTGCCGGCGCCCGAGGGTCTTTGATCCGCAGCCGCGCCCTGTTGATGATCGGCGCGCTCGTCCTGAGCGCGTCGGTCGCAGGCGCCCAGTCGCGCCGCATGGCAAGGCCGCTCTCCGCCAACCCCAGCGCCATCGTCAAGGCCGAGCTGTCCCTTGCCCGGCTGGCGCGGGACAAGGGGCAATGGACCGCTCTGCGCGACATGGCGGATAAAGACGCCGTGCTGTTCGCGCCGGACGCCGTCAACGCTCCGGCCTGGCTCCGGAAGCAGGCTGACCCGCCCCAGCCGACCACTTGGGAACCCCGGCGCGTCTTCACCGCCTGCGATGGCAGCTACGCCGCCGCGACCGGCCCATGGACGCGGCCCGATGGCACGCAAGGCAGCTTCATCACCATCTGGCGGCGGCAGCAGAAGGGTGATTATAAATGGCTGCTCACCATCGATGGCGGCACCCGACTGCCCGCGCAGGACGATCCCGTGATCGAGGGCCATGTCGCCGAATGCGCCCCCGGCAACCGCGCCGCAGACTCTGACCGGGCCCATAAACAGCCCGACACCCGCATCGCCATCCCGCCCCCGCCCAGCGGCGAGGGCCAGTCGAACGACGGTTCGCTGCGCTGGCAATGGACGAGCGGGGCAGCCGGCGCCACCCTTGCCGTGACGATGCGCCGGCAAGGCGTGCAAGCGCCCATCCTGCACGAAAATGCGGCGCCCACGCCGTGATGGAACTGTTCATCTCGGCGTTCGTCACCCTGTTCGTGGTGATTGATCCGCCGGGCTGCGCGCCGGTCTTCCATGGCCTCACCACCGGCGCCAACACGCTGCAACGCCGCCATATGGCGATCCGCGCCGTCGTCGTCGCCGCGTTCATCCTGCTGGTTTTCGCCCTTCTCGGCGAGCCATTGCTACGCACCCTCGGCGTCAGTCTGGCCGCCTTCCGCATCGCCGGCGGCATCATGCTGTTCTTCATCGCCATGGAGATGGTGTTTGAAAAGCGCACCCGGCGGCGCGAGGATCGCGCGCAGAAGATCCGCGAAACCCCGCAGGTCGAGGATGTCTCCATCTTCCCCATGGCCATGCCGATGATCGCCGGGCCGGGCTCGATCGCCACCATCATGCTGCTCGCCGCGGGCGCGCGCGGCACGGCGGACAATCTCGTCATCCTCGCCGCGCTCCTTGCCAATCTCGCCATCATGCTGGTCGCCCTGCTCGCGATCGGGCCGGTCATGCGGCTCTTTGGCGATCAGGTGGAGGCGGTGATCACCCGTCTGCTCGGCGTCATCCTCGCCGCGCTGGCCGTCCAGTTCGTGCTGGACGGCCTGCGCGGCAGCCTCCTGTAGCAACTTCGCACGAGCACCGGGCGCAGCCGCCACACAGGCTCGATGAATCGCCCCGCGTCAGGGGAGCCCCGTTGCGTCCCTGTCCGGCACCCAGCCCCAAGACTGGCCAGCCTCGCGCTCAAACCCGTCTGGTCGTGTCGAACGGATTCGCGATGCGCCGCGCTCCACCAGCGCAGACGGGCACCACGCGCGCCAGCATGACCGGCGCGCGCGGTCAGGCGGCGTGATCCCGCCTGATCAGCCGAACCACGCCCCAACCCTTATCCAGCGATCAATCAGCCTTCCACTGCCGGCACGATCTTGATTTCGACCCGGCGATTCTCCGCCCGGCCCTCGGCGGTTTCATTGGTGGCGATCGGGCGGGTCTTGCCATAGCCGATCGTCGCCATGCGCACGGAGGCGACGCCATGGCTGCCGAGATAGTCCGCTACACTGGCCGCCCGCCGTTCGGACAGCCCCTGATTATAGGCTTCGCTGCCCGTCGCATCGGTATGGCCGACCACGTCGATCATCGTCTTGGGATATTCGGCCAGCGTCTGCGCCACCTGATCGAGCGTCGGGCGGAATTGCGGCTGGATGCTCGACTGGTCGGTCGCAAAGCTGATGCCGGACGGCATCCGCAGCATCAGCTCGTCCCCCTCGCGCACCACATCGATGCCGGTGCCGGCGGTGCGCTCGCGCATCTTCTTTTCCTGCGAATCCATATAGGCACCGACGCCGGCGCCCGCGATCGCGCCAATGCCCGCACCGACGATCTTCTCCGTGCGGTCATTGCGGCCACCCAGCAAATCGCCGAGCAGATAGCCGCCCAGCGCGCCACCCACGCCGCCAATGGCCGTTTTGGAAATGGTGCGATTGCCGGTCTCCGGATTGGTGACACAGCCGCTCAGCGTCATCGCCGCAACGGCAGCAATCAGCGCGAATTTGGAATGGCGGGCATAGCCCATGGATATCTCCCTTTTCTTTTATCTCGCATAACCCGAATGCGAGCCCCTCCCTATAATCATCAGGCAAGATGATCGTTCCCTGAACATGGAGCGCATCGCGGCGCCCGCCGGGGGACGTCAGGGATATGACCGACTCGCTGCGTCGGCGAGCCGGGATGAGCCATCCGCCGCGCCCGACTTGAGGTGGAAGTCGACATGGCGGCTGCCGAAATCAATCGCCACCTGATCGAACATGCGCAGCATCCGCATGCCGAGCAGCATCGCCGGCGTGTCCGCCAGATCCAGCTCCGCGAACGGGGCGGCGTCGAGGAACACCATCGGCACATTCCCCAGCCTGACCGTCCCGATGGAGATGTTTCGCACCACCGTGAACAGGGCGGGCACCTGCGCGCCGGTCACGCTGGTGAGGGTGGTCGGCGTAGGCGGAATGACCAGCCGTTTGAGCTTCAGCCTGTTGAACAGCGCCATATTGCCCACGCTCAACTCTGCCCCGGTATCGAGAATGACGTTCACGCGCTTGCCGTCGATACGCGAATCGACAAGGATGAGCTGGCCGAGGCGGCTGCGGGCTTCCACGATGATCGTGTCCGGGTCGCTCTCCTGCTTGCGGGGGGCCCGGCGGCTTGTGCCAACCTCCATGCGCCGCGTCCTGAAATCGAGCGTCAGCCTTTTATCCCGCAGCCCGTCCAGCCCGATGATCCCGGCGCTCCCCAGATCGCGCTGGGCGATGCTGAGCGCCGTCATCCGCTCAACGACATGGTCGCCATACTTAAGACCGTTGAGAATGACGGCGGCGACGGTGACGCGCCCCGCCATACTGACAATTTCCACCGGCGGCAACTGGAGCATGGCAAGCTTGGCAGCCAGTTCGGTGGCGATGATGGTGCGCTGCGAACCGGTGTCGATCACGAAATCATAAGTGCCGCCGCCGATGATCTCGACCGGCATGGTCATCCGCTCGCCATCATCCCGGCCGATGCGGATCGGCTGTTCGGTGACGGCGAAATGATCCGGGGCAAGAGTGGTCGCGCTGTTGCTCGGGGTGATGATGAAATCGCCCGGATCGGCTGGCGGAGAGGGCATCGTCCGGGCCGTGTCGGCCTGCGCGATGGCGCGGCCGGCCGGGAGCAAGACGACGGCCAGCAGTGCGGGAAACACAATGGCGAAGCGTCGTCGGACCAGCATCAGCCCATCCTTTGCTGCGTCCAGAATATCATGAGCGCCAAGGAGTTCAAAACGCTGTCATCAGTCCGGCGTCATGGCGAGCCTTGCCAGCGCCTCGGCCTCGATCAGCAGCGCGTCGTCCGTCTCGCGCCGGGCGACATGCTCGCGGCCGATCATGATGAGCACCGGCACGGCGAGCGGACTGACCCGATCGAGCGGGACATGGAGCATCGTTGCCGCCGCGCGGTCGATCAACTCGCCCAGCCGGCCGACATCGGTCATCCGCGCGCGGGCATCCGCCCAGGCGGCTTGCAGGAGCAGATGGTCCGGCTCGTAGCGGCGCAGCACGTCGTAGATGAGGTCGGTCGAGAAGCTGACCTGCCGCCCGGTCTTGCGCTTGCCCGGCTGCTGGCGCTCGATCAGGCCGGAGATGACCGCCACATCGCGAAAGGCGCGCTTGAGCAGGCTGCTATCCTCCACCCATGTCACGAACTCATGGTCGAGCAGATCGGCCGAGAATAGCGGGGTGGGATCGATGACCGGCGCCAGCCCGTAGACGGCCAGCGCATAATCATTGGCGACGAAGCCGATGGGCCGCAGGCCGCGCTCCTCCATGCGGCGGGTGAGCAACATGCCGAGCGACTGATGCGCATTCCAGCCCTCGAAGCTGTAGACGACCATATGGTGCAGCCCCTCATGCGGGAAGGTCTCGATGAGCAGCTGATCGGGGCGCGGGAGGACGGAGCGGACCGCCTGCATCGCCAGCCATTCATGCACATCGGCGGGGAAGCGGTGCCACTGGGTGGGGTCGGCGAGAAAGCGGCGGACGCGACCGGCGAGATGGGTCGACATCGCCATGCGGGTGCCACCCCAGCTCGGGATGCGGGCGGACTGGCTGCTGGCCCGCACGACCAGTTCGTCCTGCGTCTGGCGGACCAGTTCGAGGCTCATGCCCGAGAAGAAGAAGCGGTCGCCCGGCGCGAGGGTGGCGGCGAACATCTCCTCCACCGTGCCGAGCTTGCGGCCATTGGCGAAGCGGATGGCGACCGCCGGCTGATCGACGATGATGCCGGCATTGAGCCGGTGCGCCTGCGCGAAACGGGGGTGGGCGAGGCGCCAGCGCCCGTCCCGCTCCTGCACGAGGCGCTGGAAGCGGTCATAGGCCCGCAGCGCGTAGCCACCGGTGGAAACGAAGCGCAGCAGGTCGTCGAGCTGCGGGCGGTCCAGCCAGCGATAGGGGGTGGCGCTGGTGACTTGCGCGAGCAGCTCGTCCGCGTCGAGCGGGCCGGCGCAGGCGAGGCCCATGATATGCTGGGCGAGCACGTCGCGCGCGCCGGGGCGGAAGATCTCGCTATCGCGTTCGCCTTCCATCACCGCATCAAAGGCGGCCTGCGCCTCCAGATATTCAAAGCGGTTGCCGGGGATGAGAATGGCCTTGCTCGGCTCGTCCAGCCGGTGATTGGCCCGGCCGATGCGCTGGAGCAGGCGCGAGCTGCCCTTGGGCGCGCCCATCTGCACCACGCAGTCGATATCGCCCCAGTCGATGCCCAGATCGAGGCTGGCGGTGGCGACGAGGCCGCGCAGCTTGCCCGCCGCCATCGCCGCCTCCACCTTGCGCCGCGCCTCGCGGCTGAGGCTGCCATGGTGGATGCCGATGGGCAGGTTGGCGTCATTCTCCGCCCACAGCTCCTGAAAGATCAGCTCGGCAAGGCCGCGGGTGTTGCAGAAGACCAGCGTCATCCGGTTGGCGGCGATGATGTCGATCACCTGCCGCGCGGCATAGCGGCCGCTATGGCCGGACCATGGCACGCGGCCCTCGGGCACGAGGATCGAGAGATCGGGCGGGGCGCCGGGATCGCCCTCGACCAGTGTGACGGTTTCGGTCGCGCCGCCCGGCGCGAGCCAGCGTCGATAGGCGTCCGGATCAGCCACGGTCGCCGAGAGGCCGACGCGGCGCAGATCGGGACGCATCGCCTGGAGCCGCGCGAGCGACAGGCTGAGCAGATCGCCGCGCTTGCCGGTGGCGAAGGCGTGGATCTCATCGATCACCACGGTTTCGAGCGAGTCGAACAGCAGTTCCGCATCGGGATAGGAGAGCAGCAGCGAGAGCGATTCGGGCGTGGTCAGCAACATCTGCGGCGGCCGCACGCGCTGGCGGGCCTTGCGCTCGGAAGGGGTGTCGCCGGTGCGGGTCTCGACCCGGATCGACAGGCCCATCTCCTCGATCGGGGTCAGCAGGTTGCGTTGCACGTCGACCGCCAGCGCCTTGAGCGGCGAGACATAGAGGCTGTGCAGCCCCTCGCGCGGGTTGGCGACAAGGTCGGCAAGGCTGGGGAGGAAGCCGGCGAGCGTCTTGCCCGCGCCGGTGGGGGCGATGAGCAGCGCATGGTCGCCGCGCTGCGCAGCGTCCAGCATGGCGAGTTGGTGACGGCGCGGGGTCCAGCCGCGTGCCGCGAACCAGTCGGCCATGGGGTCGGGAAGGGTCGCCGCCATGGCACGATGGTGGACCGGGGCGGAGCCGGGCTCAAGTCCTTGCGGTGCGAGAGGCGATTCGGGTGCGGGCGAATCGCGAATCACATGGTTGCGCCTGCCGGGCGCGATGGTTCACCCGGATTGTGCCAGAAAATGGCTGAAATCAGCCGATTCCGGCCTGGGCAGGGCAAAAAAAAGCCGCCCCTTGCGGAGCGGCTAAAAGTTTTAGGAGAGGATGCCTGAAAGGCCTATTCTGTATGCGTTACATACTAATATTCTGCAATTGCGAAATGAAGCGCCGCGGATGCATTTCATGCACTCGCTGTCCTTCTCAAGGCAACTGCTTTGGTTCAGTGGCCGGCCTGTGCGCCGCGCTCGAGCCCGGAGAGGGCAAGTTGCGCGTCAATCTGGGCGAGCAGGCGATCGAGCCCGGCCTGATCATGCGATTCGGCGCGGGCGACCAGCACATCCTGCGTATTTGACGCACGCAGCAGCCACCAGCCGTCCGCCGTGTTGACCCGCGCACCGTCCGTCGCGTCGACCGTGGCGCCGGCTGCGGCGAGCCGTGCCAGAACTTCGTCGATCACCGCGAACTTGCGACTCTCATCGACCTGGAAGCGCATTTCGGGGGTGTTGATCATGTTCGGCATCGCGCCGCGCAGCGCTGTCACGCTCTGGCCGATCTCGCTGGCGGCCCGAATCAACCGCACCGCAGCATAAAGTGCATCGTCGAAGCCATAATATTGATGCTTGAAGAAGATATGCCCGCTCATCTCGCCGGCCAGCGGGCTGCCCGTCTCCTGCATCTTGGCCTTGATGAGGCTGTGGCCGGTCTTCCACATCAGCGGCTGGCCGCCCAGCTCGGTAATCCGGTCGAACAGCGCCTGGCTGGCCTTCACGTCGGCGATGATTGTCGCGCCGGGCTGCGCCTTGAGCACCGGCTCGGCGAAGATGGCGAGCAGCTGATCGCCCCAGATTACCCGCCCCTCGCCATCGATCGCGCCGATGCGGTCGCCGTCGCCATCGAAAGCCAGTCCGAAATGGAGATGCTTCTCCGCGACGAGCGCGCGCAGATCGGCCAGATTCTTCTCTTCCGTGGGGTCGGGATGATGATTGGGAAAATTGCCGTCGACATCGGTGAAAAGCGTGTGATGCTCACCCGGGAGCAGCTTCACCAGCTTCTCGACCACCGGGCCGGCAGCCCCATTGCCGGCGTCCCAGCCGATCCGCCAGGCGGCGCCGTCAAAGCCTTCCAGCAGCCGCGCGACATAGCGGTCCATGATGTCGACCTGCTCGCTGCCGGCCGATCCATCCACCCAGTCTCCAGCCGCCGCCAGCGCGCCGAGCGACTGGATATCCGCGCCGAAAAACGGGCCATGCTGGAGGACCATCTTGAAGCCGTTATAATTGGCGGGATTGTGGCTGCCGGTTATCTGGATGCCGCCATTCACATCCAGCACGGCTTCGGCATAATATAGCATGGGCGTGGGCCCCAGGCCGATGCGCAGCACATGGATGCCGCTCTCGTTGAGGCCGCGCACCAGCGCCGCTTCCATCGCCGGCGAGCTGAGCCGGCCATCATAGCCCACCGCGACCCGGCTGCCGCCCGCCCGCGCCACCCGCGTGCCGAAACCGCGGCCGATGGCATAGGCATCCGCCTCGCCAAGCGTCTCGCCGATGATGCCGCGAATATCATATTCACGCAGGGTGGTGGGGTGGAACTGATGCGTCATGACAGGAACCTCGCTTGGCAGGGGCAGGCGGATATCGGGCCTGTCCCCTAACCTTGTGTGTCTCGGGATTTTAGCAACAGGTCGCGCGCCGCATTGATTCGCGCAGCCAGCCCGGCCGAACCGCCGGCATCCGGATGATTGCGCGCCATCAGCCGGCGATACGCCGCGTGAATCGTGGCCGCGTCCGCCTCGGGAGAGACACCGAGAAGATCCGCCGCCGCCGCCCGGTCCAGCAGGCGCGGGTCGGTCGGTGCCGCAGGCCGGGCCTTGCCGGCGATGCCGAGTAGGTTTGCGCCATAGCGCAGCCACAGGCCCGATCCGGTGACGAGCAGCGCGCCGATCAGCGGCAGGCCGCGGGCCGCCAGCAAGGTGCCGATGAGCGAGCCGCCCACCCCCAGCCAGGCGGCCGGGATCTTCCGGCGGCGCTTGCCCAGCCACCACCAGAAGCCGAGCGCGGCCAGCACGGCAAGCAGGATCATCGGCTCAAGCCGCGCTCTTCCGGGCCTTGCCGGCCAGCATCGGCAAAGCGAAACCGGCGATCATCTCCCGCAGCTCCTGCCGGGCGGCGATGTGGCTGACGCCCAGCTCGCCCAGATGACCGCGATCCAGCAGGGTGAGGCCGGACGGGAACAGCTCGCGAAACACCACGCGCTCGGACAGGCCGGAGATGACGCGGAACCCCACGCGGCGGGACAGTTCGGTCAGCGCCTCGCCCACGCGGCGCTGGTTGCGCGCCTCCATGCGATGCAGGCGGTTGCGCAGCACGACCCAGTCGATCGTGGCGCCATCCGCCTTGGCGCGGGTCTTGCGGGTCTCCCACATCAGCTCGGAATAGAAGCTGAGGCGCTTGACCTTGAAATTCTCCGGATCAACCTGCCCGATCAGGTCGAAATCGACAAAACTGTCGTTCATCGGCGTGACCAGCGTGCTGGCGCAGGTCGCCGCGTAGCGCGCCAGCGGATCATCCCGCCCCGGCGTATCGATGATGACGACCTGTGCCGTCGTGGCGGCCTGCGCGATCGCCTCGTTGAGCCCGTCCGTGCTGTCGCCGGCATAGACAGCCGAGCCGGGCATCGGCAATTCGATGCCGCGCCGCTCCGCCGTCTGCGCGCGGTTCTCCAGATAGCGCGCCACGGTGCGCTGGCGGTGATCAAGGTCGATCACCGCGACGCTCACCCCCTGCGCGGCCAGCGCCACCGCCGTGTGGACACAGGTGGTGGACTTGCCCGTGCCGCCTTTTTCATTGGCGAAGACGATGAGGTGCGGCGCGCTGGCCGGCGAAGCGGCACTTGGCGTGGAGGCGCTGGTCATGGGCGGGGTCATGGACGGTTTCAAAACTCTCGCAGGCTGGTGCGCGGCCTCTTGACCGCTCGGCCGGGACAAGCGAAGCCTCCCCCGAGCCCAAGACCGGGCCTTATCGGAGCCTGGATCGGCGTGCAAACCTTCCGTGACTTTCACGCGCTCAGAGCCGGAATTGCCGCCTTGCGGGCCGATGGCGGCCGAGTCGCCATGGTGCCCACGATGGGCGCGCTGCATGCCGGCCATATGGCGCTGATCGAGGCCGCGCGCGCGCAGGCCGACCATGTCGTCGCCTCCATCTTCGTCAACCCGATGCAATTCGGCGCGAATGAGGATCTGGCGGCCTATCCCCGGCGCGAGGCAGCGGACGCGCAAATGCTGGCGGATGCCGGCGTTGCCATCCTGTGGGCGCCGGATGTCGCGGCCATGTATCCGCAGGGGTTCGCCACCAGCATCCATGTCGCCGGGGTGAGCGATGGACTGGATGGCGCGGCGCGGCCGGGCCATTTCGATGGCGTCGCCACCGTCGTCGCCAAGCTGTTCGGGCAGGTGCGGCCCGATATCGCCTGCTTCGGCGAGAAGGATTATCAGCAGCTGGTCGTCATCCGCCGCCTTGTCGCCGATCTCGACCTGCGCGTGAAGATCATCGGCGTGCCGACCCTGCGCGATCCGGACGGGCTCGCCCTCTCCTCGCGCAATGTCTATCTTTCGGCCGGCGAGCGCGCGCGGGCGCTGGCCCTGCCGGAGATGCTCGTGGCCGCCGGCGAGGGCATCAAGGCGGGCGAGGATGTGCCGGCCATTCTCGCCTGGGGCACGCGCTATCTGCGCGATTCGGGCTTCGGCGCGGTCGATTATGTCGCCCTGTGCGACGCGGCGAGCCTCACCCCGCTCGCCGTGCTGGACCGGCCTGCGCGCCTGCTCGCCGCCGCGCGTATCGGCCGGACCCGCCTGATCGACAATATCCCCGTCAATCCCTGAGCCTCCAGTGCCTTCCGGGACATTAACCAATCTTTCATGCCCGCATGATTGTCTGGCGCCCATGCAGTGACAGCGATTGTCTGCCTTGGGGGAGGTTGAGCATGTCGAAGAGTATCGAAAGCCGGCTGAGAGATGCAGCCACGGGCGACGCGCAGGCGCGGTTCGATCTGGGCGTGGCATTCAGTTGCGGCACCGGCGTGCCGGTCGACCTCGTCGAAGCGCATAAATGGTTCAATCTGGCGGCGCTGATCGGCAGCGAGGAAGCGCAGCATTGCCGCGCCGAGATTGCCGGGGAGATGACCAGCCGGGAAATCGCGCAGGCGCAACGCATGGCGCGGGACTGGGTCGGCCATCTGGGCTTCCACCCGGCTTGAAGCCGGCGCTCAGCGCTCCGGTTCGCTCCGGCGGAACGGTGTGCGCTCATCCAGCCAGCCGCGATCATCGGTCAGCGCGGCGGCTTCCCGTTCGACATAATCGGCCACGGCCCGGCGGAACCCCGCATTGGGGATATAATGGGCCGACCAGGTCGGCACCGGGCGGTAGCCACGGCTGAGCTTGTGCTCGCCCTGCGCACCGGCCTCGACATATGCGAGGCCACGCAGGATCGCGGCGTCGATCGCCTGATAATAGCACAGCTCGAAATGGAGGAACGGCACCTCCTCAACGCAGCCCCAATAGCGGCCATAGAGCGTGTCCGTGCCGATCAGGTTAAGCGCGCCGGCGATCGGCTGGCCATCGCGCAGGGCAAAGATCAACAGCAGCTTCTCCGCCATGCGCGCGCCGAGCAGCGAGAAGAAGGCGCGGGTGAGATAAGGCTGCCCCCATTTGCGGCTGCCGGTATCCTGATAGAAATGCCAGAAGGCATCCCAATGCGCCTCGCGGATGTCGCTGCCGGTGAGATGGACGATCTCCAGCCCGGCCTGCGCCCTGGCGCGCTCCTTGCGCAGATCCTTGCGGTGCCGGCTCGACAGCGCGGCGAGGAAATCATCGAAGCTGGCATAGCCCGCATTGGTCCAGTGGAACTGGGTGCCCTGCCGGATGAGCCAGCCGGCCTCCTCGAACGCAGAGCGCTGATCCGGCGCGATGAAGGTGGCGTGGGCCGAGGAGAGGCCATTCTGGTCGGTGATGGCCTCCAGCCCGGCGAGCAGGGTTGGCGCAGCGGCGGGATCGCGCAGCAACAGGCGGGGACCGGGCACGGGGGAGAACGGCACGGCAACCTGCAATTTGGGATAATAACGCCCGCCGGCGCGCTCCCACGCATCCGCCCAGCCATGGTCGAAGACATATTCGCCCTGGCTGTGGCTCTTGAGATAGGCGGGCGCGGCAGCGATCAGGACACCGGCCGCATCGCGCACCGTGACCGGCGCGGGCGACCAGCCGGTGCCAGGGCCGACACTGCCCGATTCCTCCAGGCTGCGCAGGAAGTCATGGCTGACAAAGGGGTTGTCCGGCCCGGCGCAGGCATCCCATTGCGCCTGGTCGAGCGCGCCGACGGCGGTGCCGAGATGGACGAGGACATCGCCGGTCATCTCAGCCCTGCTCCTCGAAAATGACCTGCGCGCGGCTGCGGGCAGCGCGGTCATGCTCCGCCGGGGTGCGCACCGTCCAGCAAAACAGAGGCAGGCGCAGGCGCGCGGGCAACGCTGCTGCGCCGGGCAGATCGCCCACGTCGCAGGCGATGAATTGCGGGCGGGCCCGGAGGATGGCCCACAGCTCGCGCCACCAGGCGAGCAGGCGCCAGCCCTTCCCCCGGCTCACCACGAGACCACGCGGCAGATGCGGGCGATGGCGCGCGAACCAGCGCACGACCAGCGGATCGAAGCTCATCACCGCGACCAGTCCGGCATGGCCCTCCAGATCCTGCGCGACGGCCGCGCAGAGCTGTGCGCGGATGTGCGGGTCCCGGCTGGATTTGATCTCGATGAGCAACGGCATGGCGCCCCCCGCCAGCGCGAGCAGTTCGGTGAGGCGCGGCACCCGCTCGGCGCTGCCCTTGAGGCGCAGTGTCGCGATCTTGGCTGCATCGAGCGCGTGAAGCCGCCCGCGCCGCTGCGTCATCCGGCCGAGCCCGGCATCGTGGAAGACATGGACGACGCCGTCGCGGCTGAGACGCACATCGCACTCCATGCCGACGCCTTGTGCCATGGCGGCGCGCGCGGCGGCGAGGCTGTTCTCCGGCACGTCCGCGCCATGCAGCCCGCGATGCGCATAAGGCCGGGCCGTCAGATCGTTCAAAACCGCGATCGTGGCGCCCATCAGGGGCGGACGGCGACGATCGCGTCGATCTCGACCGACACGTCGAGCGGCAGGGACGGCACGCCCACGGCGCTGCGGGCGTGACGCCCGGCCTCGCCGAAGATACGCACCATCAGTTCGGACGCGCCATTGGCGACCTTGGGATGATCGGTGAAATCGGCGGGGCTGGCGACGAACACGCCCAGCTTGACGATGCGCTCGACCCGATCGAGATCGCCCAGCGCCGCTTTCATTTGCGCCACCAGCATGAGGCCGCAGCGCTCGGCCGCGGCGATGCCCCAGGCCAGATCGCGCTCGGCGCCGACCTTGCCGGTGATGAGCGCGCCATCCGCCGCGAACGGAATCTGCCCGCTGATATGGAGCAGGCCGCCAGCGAGCACGGCCGGCACATAGGCGGCGACAGGCGCAGCGGGTTCAGGAAGGACCAGACCCTGCGCGGCGAGGTGAAGATCGATACGGCTCATGGCGTCACGCCACAGCATGCGAGGCGAGTCGCGTCAAGCATTGCGCAGGGCCGCGGGGGCGCTCGCCAGCGTTTCCTCATGCTCGTCGAGCAAGGCGTGAATCCAGCGTTCGGCGCCGGCCCAGTCATCGATGCGGGCATGGGCATCGAGCGCGGTTGCAACATGGGGCGCCATCTCCGGCTCGCCGACGAAATGCAGCCGCCAGCATTGCGGCACATGCTGCGCCACCGAGACATGATTGCTGGCCAGATCATCGATGAAGAGCGCAAATGGCGCGGCACGCTCCGCAATCAGGCGCGCGACGACCGGCCCCTTGCCACCGCGATTGCCGACCACGGGATACGGCAGGCCGTGCCGGTGAATCTGGTCGGCCCTGGCATCCTGCATTTCCTCGCCGATGTTGGTGACGATCACGATGTCGGCGCGCTGCGCCAGCCGGGCCATCGCCGCGACCGCGCCGTCGATCGGCGTCTGGCGGTGCATTTCCGTGTCGAAAAAGGCGGACAGCAGGCTCCAGATGCGCGCCCGCTCGACCGGATCACCACTATCCTTGTGGCGCAGAGCCCGCTCGAAGCCGTCCTCAAAGCTGAAATGGATGCCATGATGCGCGTCGAGCCAGGCCCGGAACGGCACGACCATGTGCAGCAGCACCTCGTCGCAATCGGCAAGGATGAGCGGCCGGCTCATGGCGCGATCCGCTCGCGCGCCGCGACCAGGCGCGCGGGCGAGACGCCGATCGCCTCGGCGCAGGCCAGCAGGTCCGGCTGATGATTGATGGCGAAATCCATGAGCGCCGTGAGAGTCCCGCGATCCGACAGGCCCGTGCGCAAGGTCGGTGCATCCAGCCCGGTCAGCGCCAGCATGCGGTCAGCCCGTTGCTGATCAGCGACGATCCAGCCGACGACCTGTAACGCCAAGGTTTCATCATCTTCGCTGATGGGATATTCCGATGTCATCCGGTCCTGCCCGCTTTCCAAGGCTGTTCTAGGGAAGGCGCGCTCGGGAGCGGCATGGGAGAAGCCGTGATCAAGCGCATCCTGGTTGTCGAGGATAATGAGCTGAATCTCAAGCTCTTCTGTGACCTGTTGCGCGCGCACGGCCATGAGGCCGAACCGGTGCGCGACGGGCGCGAGGCGTTCGATCGCGCGCGGGCCTTCGCGCCCGATCTCATCATCACCGATATCCAGCTGCCGCATGTCTCCGGGCTCGAGCTGATCGCCTCGCTGCGCGCGGACGATGCGCTGGCCACGGTGCCGATCATGGCGGTCACGGCTTATGCCGGCATGGGCGATGAAGAACGCATCCGCACCGCCGGCGCCAATGCCTATGTCTCCAAGCCGATCTCGGTGATGCGGTTCATGGGGGTGGTGAACGGCTTGCTCTGAGACGAACAAAAGGCCCGGGTTGCGCACCCGGACCTCCCATATCGGCCAAAGCCTGCACCATCCGGGGCCATTCGCGCCCCGGCAGCAGCTTACTTGATCTTGGCTTCCTTGAACTCGACATGCTTGCGCACGACCGGATCATACTTCCGGAAGGTCATCTTCTCGGTCGTGTTCCGGGGGTTCTTCTTGGTCACATAATAGAAGCCGGTGTCAGCCGCGCTGACGAGCTTGATCTTGACTGTGGCTGGCTTCGCCATGACCGCTTCCTTGACAAAAAAGCGCACTCCATCCTGCACGGGCAGGGGAAAGCGCTGAAACTGGTTCGAGAATGGCCGCAGCTCATGCCACGTCCGGTTCGGCGGCGCCAATGCGGGTTTCCCGGTGCTTTGTCAAGTTGGCGGCGGCCGATCTTGCCACCCTGCGCGAATATCTTTCAGCCATGGATGCAGGAAACGCCACCTTAACCACGTCTATATAGACTGGAAACCGTCATCGCGCCGCCACATCGGGCAGCCAAGGACGGGCGACGGCCAGAGGCGAGGCGCACCCGCGCCTGAGGAGACGATTCGTGCGACATGATCCGGTATCGATCGTTCGTGGCCAGTTGCTGGGCCGAATCGAGGCCCTGCAAGCGGCAACGGGCACGCTGACGCGCCGGGCGCTGTGCGAGCAGCTGGATGATATTCGCGGTTTTGCCCGCAGCCACCGGTTCGATGCGGTCGAGCGGTTGGCGAGCCTGCTCGAATCGGTCGTGGCGTTCAACGGCCACCGTCAGGTGGCGCTCACCTATCTCGCCCTGATGCGCGACGCGGCGCAGGGCGACCCCGCACAACGCGATTCGGCGCAGGTCTATATGGCCGCCGCGGCGCTGCGAGGGTGCCGCTAGCCCCGACTCGCCGGGATCGCATCGGCGGGATCGGCCTCCATGGAAGGCGGCGCGCACCCGCCGGCCCCTCACGGGTCGTTGGGAAGCAGCAGCAGCGGGTCGATCCGCGCGTCGCGCCACTTCATGCTCCAGTGCAGATGCGGCCCGGTGACGCGCCCGGTCGCGCCGATGACGCCGATCGGCTGGCCCTGCTTCACCACGTCGCCCTCCTTCACCAACAATTGGCTGTTGTGCAGGAAAGCGCTGTTGAGGCCCATGCCATGGTCGATCATCAGCAGCTTGCCCTCCAGCGTGAAGGGCTCATCCGCCGCGAGGATCACCACCCCGTCCGCCGGGGCGAGATAGGTCGTGCCGGCGCCGCCAGCGAGATCAAGGCCGCTATGGTAGCTGCCGGGCGTCCCGCGATAGATGCGCTGGGAGCCGAAAACGCCGGAAATGCGCGCCTTGACCGGCCAGATGAAGCGCTGACGCCAGCCGTCGCTGGTCTCGCCCCGGGCGCGGGCGGCCGCGATTCGCGCCAGTTCACCGGCGCGCCGCTGCTGGAACTCCGCGCTGCTCGCGCTGCCGGTGATCGAGGCATTGACGTTCTCGATCCGCCAGTCGCCCGGCGCGACAGCGATCCGGCGGGTCCGGGACGGGGCGTTGCGCAGCGTCGCGATGAGCGTCGCGACAGGCCCGGCATCGCGATCAAAGGCGATGATAAAATTGCCCTCGCTGTCGAAGGCGACGGGCACGCCATCAAGCGTCAGCGCGGTCGTCCCGGCCGGGGCGAGCCCGTGCAGCAGCCCGCCCTGCCGCGCCGCGCCGTCCAGCCGCAACTGGGCGGGCGCGGGCGCTTCCACCGCAGGCGGGGCGATGATCGGCGGCGGGGCGGCAGGCGCTGGCGCGGCGGCCCTGCCCCCCGGCGCACCGGGCGCAACGCACGCCGCCAGCAACAGGGGGAAGGCAAGGGCGCAGGCGGCCGCTGGATGGCGGCAACGTCGAGGGGCGATCATCCCCCCAGCATGGTCAGCGCGCGGCGGCGATGCAAGCGGGCCGCGCGCCTAATCGAACAGATCGGTCTGTGTGACGGATGGCTTGCGCGGCGACGGGTCCGGCTTGCGCGCGGCGCGGGGCTCCGGCCGCGCGGCGGGCGGCGCATCGCCGATCGTCGCGGCGACCTCGCCATCGGCGAATTTGAGCATCACCGCACCGGCGGCCTGTGCCGCTGTGCTCGACCGAATCACCCCCCCCTGCGCCATCACGCGCGCAAAACCGCGCGCCAGCGGCGCATCCGGATCGAGCGAGCGGGCGAGGCGCCAGAGCCCCTCGAACTGCCGGCGCGAATCGGCCAGCCGCCGCTCGAGCAGGATGGGCGCGAGGCGCACGCCGGCCAGATGCTGCCGGCCGCGCTGCACCTGCGCATCGAGCAGCGCCGGGCGCAGCGCGCCGGCGGCATCGGCCAGCTCGTGACGGGCATCGCTCAGGCGGTGGGAAAGGCCGCGCCGCAGCCGCTCGCCGACATCGTCCGCGCGCTGGCGGGCCTGCGCCAGCAGCATGTCCGGCCGGGGCAGCAGGCGGCGCTGGGCCTCCACCCGCTCCCGGCTCCGATCGATCCCGCGCGCGAGGCAGCGCCGCATGCGCCCATCCAGCTCCGCCACCTGCGCGGCCAGCTCGCTGCGCACCGGCACGGCCATTTCGGCAGCGGCGGTGGGCGTGGGCGCGCGCAGATCGGCCGCAAAATCGCACAGGGTCGTGTCCGTCTCATGGCCGACGGCGGAGATGATCGGGATGGGCGATTCGGCCACGGCGCGCACCACGATTTCCTCGTTGAACGCCCATAGATCCTCGATCGAGCCGCCACCGCGCGCGACGATCAGCAGATCCGGCCGGGGAATCGCGCCGCCGGGGTCCAGCGCGCCGAAGCCGCGCACGGCGGCGGCGACCTGCGCCGCGGCGCCCTCGCCCTGCACCAGCACCGGCCAGAGCAGCACCTCGCTCGGGAACCGATCGGCGAGACGGTGGAGAATGTCGCGAATCACCGCGCCGGTGGGAGACGTCACGACGCCGATGACGCGCGGCAGCATCGGGATCGGCCGCCGCCGGGCGGGATCGAACAGGCCTTCCGCCGCCAACCGGGCCTTGAGGCGCTCGAAGAGCTGCATGAGCGCGCCTTCGCCGGCCAGCTCCATGCTCTCGATGACGATCTGATATTTGGAGCGACCGGGATAGGTGGTGAGCTTGCCGGTGACGATGACGTCCAGCCCATCCTCCGCCGCGAAGGCGATGCGGCCGGCCGCGCCCTTCCACATCACGCCGTCGATCAGCGCGCCATCATCCTTGAGCGCCAGATAGACATGGCCCGAGGCGGCGCGCTTGAAGCCGGAAATCTCGCCGCGCAGGCGGATATGGCCGAACCGCTCCTCCACCGTGCGCTTGAGCAGGGCGGAGAGTTGGGTCACGCTGAGCGGCGCCAGATTGTCCCCTTGCCGCTCCTGCGCTAACAGGCGGCCGGACGTATCGAACCGGACTGGACCCTCTTCCATGAATATCCTTCTGCTGGGCGGCGGCGGCCGTGAACAT
>Ga0182747_1000341_pt1 | contig 46498 bp, 62 predicted proteins | sample eDN3rd30CBELigBY_FD_128526 | JGI IMG/M metagenome (GOLD analysis project Ga0182747, IMG submission 128526) | Enriched backyard soil microbial communities from Emeryville, California, USA - eDNA 3rd pass 30_C BE-Lig BY (version 2) (version 2) | ecosystem: Environmental > Terrestrial > Soil >... | reverse complement strand
GAGGGCTGGAAAGGCCCGGAGGATGATGACGAGCTGATTCGCCGGATGATGGAAAGCCGGCCCAGCGCCGCCGCGTCCCTCGGCAACAAGCCGACCATCCAGGATTACTGGCACAACAACGTGCCCAAGCTGGCCGCCGGCTGGCCGCACGCCACGGACGAATATGACCGCTCGCAGGCGGACAGCGCCTTTGCCACGCTGCTGGCGTTCTGGACGGGCAAGGATTGCGAGCGCATGGAGCGCCTTATGCGGCGCAGCGCCATGGTCCGCGACAAGTGGGACCGGGACAGCTACTTGACCCCCACCATCATCAACGCCGCCAACCGCGCCTCGGCGGTTTATGTCGAGCGGGACGCCTCGCCGGCGCAAGAGGAAGCCCCGGCTCCCCCGCCGCCCGGGACCGCTATCGCCGCCCCCATCCGGGGGCAACAGTCTGTCTGTCACGACTTCCAGTTCGCAGCCCATTTTGAGGGGTGCGTTTACGTTGTGGACCGCAACATGGTGTTCGACCGCAAATACGCCCGGCTCATGGACCAGGGGCGGTTCAACGCGGTCTATGGGGGCTTCAAGTTCTTCCTGTTTCCGAACGGCACGGCGCCGGCGCGCAACGCATGGGAGGCGTTCCTCCAGTCCAGCCATTTCCACCCGCCCATCGTGGCCAGCTCGACGTTCCAACCCAGCGCCGCTTTCGGGGAGATCGTCACGGACTCATCAGGATTGAGCACGGTCAACGTCCACCAGCCCTACTCCCCGCCGACCAGTGACGCCGACGCCTCGCCGTTCGTAGGGATGGTCAAACGCATGTTCCCCAATGAGCGTGACCATCAGATTTTGTTCAGTTACATGGCGGCGCTTCTCCAGCATCCGGGCGTTAAATTCCGCTGGTGGCCGGTCATTCAGGGCGTAAAAGGCTCCGGCAAGTCTTTGCTTGGCGAGATCATGAAAACGTTCTTCAAGCCCGAATACCGATACGTCGCCGGGTATGATGAGACCAAGGGCGATTCAAACCATAACGCCTGGATAGAAAACAAGCTGTTTATTGTCATTGAAGAGATTGACCAGCGTAACCGCTCCAGCTTTATGGAACGTCTCAAGGAAATGGTGGCCAACAATGAGCTGTCGGTTAACCCCAAGGGCGTCGACCAGCGCATGGTCCCCAATTTTGCCAACGGCCTCATCCTGACCAACCACGCCGGTGGCGTTCCGGTGGATGACGACGAGCGTCGGTATGCCATGCTGACGCAAGCGCAGCAACGCGCCCAGGACCTGAAGGCCCACGGCATGACGGAGGATTATTTTCTGGGCATGGACAACTGGCTGCGGCGAGAGGGAGGTTTCGCGGCGATCGCCGGCTGGTTGATGCGCTACCAGATCCCCGACGAACTAAACCCGGCCACCCGCGCCCTGCGCGCGCCGCGCACCACCACCTGGGCCAAGGCCGTCAATGACTCGCTCACCATTGCTGAGCAAGAGGTGGTCGACGCGATTGAAGAGGGACGCCCGGGCTTCCGGGGCGGATGGGTGAGCGGCCACTACATGGCGATGCTGATGGAAGAGAAACGGATCAAGGCCACGCCCCGCAGCCGGGACCAGATTCTCGAAAAGCTGGGCTTTATCCGGCACCCCGCCCTTGTCTCCGGACGCCCCAACTCCCCCGTCATGCCGGACAACAAACGGTCGGTGCTATACGTGCGCGCCGGGCATCCCGTTTGCCTGGAGGCGCGGCCCGTCGCAGCTGCGGAGCATTATTCCAAAATGCAGCTCAATGCCCCCGTGGCCACGGATGCAGAAATAGCGTTCATTTCCCAATGAGTTAAGCCCTTCGGGGCTTTTCTTTTTGCCGAGCACTTGACGGGGCCGTCAATTCGAGGGTAAGTTGAACCATCGAATTGAGAGGACGCCCAGATGACCAACGCCGAAGCGCAATTCTTTCGCCACCACGGTCGCATCCGCGCCCACGTTAAAGGCCGCTGGTTCGTGTTTTCCGACGTCAAGGGTGGCTGGAGCAAACGCAAGCCGGCCTACCACGGCCCCATGCCGGACCAAGTCCCCGTGGCGGCAAATCCGAGCCGCTGGGGGTTGCCGTCGTGACACCCAATTTTTCGGGAGTTTTCTTTACCGCCTTGGGAGAAGTTTTCCACCGCATTCCCTTCCGGACTGTATCGGCAGGAGGGATGGCCGTGGCGATGGATCACACGTGGCCGGTTCGTGGTGAGGAGCGCTGGACGATGATGGTCATTTACGACCACCGGGGCGAAGAGCCCGTCGCCGTGTGCCGCCGCTCTCGCACCCGTGGCGATTGGCAGAACATCAGGGATTGAGACCATGTACGCAGTCAGCAAATTCACCCTCCGCTACGTCTACCTGCGCCACGCGGGCAACTGGTGGCGGCTCCCCAACGAACCGGGCGGATGGGAGCGCCGGCGTCGCATGCGGAACCTGCCGGCGGACGCCAGCAACCTCGGCGCCTTGGCTCCGGCTACGGCCCGCATTCTGGGCGCGCCGTCATGAGCTGGAGAGATGTGCAACGGCGGTTCTGGCCCGCGCCGCGCGCCGAGGCGCCTCTCATCACCTACCGCTACCCCAGCGCCTACGGGGGCTGGATCACCATTGGGGCCCGGGATTACCGGGAAGCGTTGCGTGAAGCAAACCGCTCGCTGTCCTATCCCAACGCCCAAAAGGAACATCTGGAGATTTGGAATGCCGACCATGGAAAATGGGAGCCCTGCGAGGGGTGAGGTTTACTGGCACATCGCCACCGGAGCCGTAAATTCGGCGGTTTGGGATGGGGACAAAGTCGACCTACAGCGCCAGGAAGCCGGCAATGTTTTCTGGTCGCCCCGGGAGGCCCGCGCCCATCTGGACGGCGTGCCGTATATCGGCCCGGGCGATCCCATCCCGACTTACGAGCGCGCGAAGCAATTGCATCAGATGATGCGGCTGGTGGATTTCAAAGGTTGCGATGGGGGGTGGCATCGGGCCCGGCGTATTGGCGTGGGGATTGAGGACCGGGAATTTCGCGTCGCCCCAGTGGTCGAGGCGCATCTGGAATTGCCGGAACCGATGCGACGCGCGCCAGCCATCGGGGCGGACGTCTGGTTTATCGCTCGCGGCGGCCGCGTAAAATGGGACGGGAGCGAGTGGGCCTTCGCGCAACTTCGCGCAGGTCTGGTCCACGCCTCCCAAGAGGGTTACCTCGCCACCCTCGCCGCCATCGGTTCCGCACTTGCTTTCACCTCGGAGGGTTGATCCATGTTCTCACGCTCCCTTGCCGCCATCGTTGCGGCCCTCACCCTGACCGTGGCCATCTCGGCGCCGCTCAACCTCAACTACGTTCCCAACGGAACCTTGTGGGCGCTGGCGTGCGGGTCATCGCTGGGCATCTATGTGTTTTACGCCAGCTCCGGCCGGGCGGCATGGTCACGGTTTCTGTTTCTTCTCGGCGCCGCTGTCGCGACGGTTCCGGTCGCGGGCTTCACGCGCGCCGCCCAACAGACCAATGCCATGGACCAATTTGGGCAGGGAATGGCCGCCGTCACGGTCGGGTTCTTCAGCGTGTTTGTCATCATGATTTTGTGGGCGGGCGCCTGGGCGCTGAGCCGGAGGGGTTGAGATGATGACAACAACCCTCGCACAACGATTGCTGGTTGAGGATGATTTGCGGAAGCGCGCCGGGCGTCTGGTCTACATCCCATGCGACTCCAGTCAGGAGAACGCCAACAAGCGCGGCGCGCTTTGCTGGTGGGGGCGCCGGCGGGGGCTTCAGTTTGACGAGATCGCCAACATCCTGCAGTGCAGCGAGTCGACGGCGCACCGGCAGTTCCATCGCTTCAACAAGGTGGCCGCGCCAGACGCCTCGCCGGCCGAAGCGCTCAGGGCATATGAGAAGTTCCTCGCGGCGGGGGTGCGGGATCGGGTGGCCCGGCGTGCGGACAAGAAAGACGAGGATTTCGCCGTGAAATCTGGAAGCCTTCGGGCCCTTGCGGAAGATGTGGCCGGGATGGTCCCCGATGTCCCGGCGCGGCGCGCGGCGCTCTACTATTGGGCCAACTACCGTATGGGGATGTCGCAAGCCGAGGTGGCTCGCGTGTTCGAGCGCAGCCCCACGGATGTCAGCCGGCACGTCCTGGAGGTGCGCGATCGTATCCGCGCCGGATTGGTCAAGGTCATGCCGGCCGGCGCGCCGGCCTACGTCGTCGCGGATCTTGCCGAACAGATGCGGCCATCGTGATTGACTTTGCCAGTGTGTGCAGCGGGATTGAGGCGGCCAGCGTGGCGTGGCATCCGTTGGGGTGGCGCGCTGCGTGGCTATCCGAGATTGACCGCAAGGCATCGGGGCTACTCGCGCACCATTACCCCAACACCCCCAACTATGGCGACATGACCACGCTGGCGCCTCGCATCCGCGCCGGGGAGATCGCCGCACCCCCGCTCCTGGTTGGCGGCACGCCCTGCCAGAGCTATTCCATCGCCGGCGCCCGGCAAGGGCTGGCCGACCCGCGCGGAGTGCTGACGATGCATTACGTCGACATTCTCAACGCGCTGGATGAGCGGCGCGCGGCGGCCGGAGATGGGCCGGCGCTTTGTCTGTGGGAGAACGTCCCGGGAGTCCTCAATGACAAAACCAACGCCTTCGGAAACTTCCTCGCAGCACTGGCCGGCGCGGGGCGCGCATATGACCCTCCAGACGGACGACGCTGGTCCGTCGCTGGTTGTGTGTTTGGACCCCGCCGCGTTGTCGCGTGGCGGGTTCTCGACGCCCAATATTTCGGCTTGGCCCAACGACGCAAGCGTGTGTTCGTTGTGGCAAGTGCTCGACCCGGGCCCGATCCCCGAGAAATACTTTTTGAGCGCGAAGGCGTGCGCAGGGATTTTGCGCCGAGCCGAGAACCGTGGCAAGAAGTTGCCGGAACTATTACGGCAAGCGCTGGAAGAAGGAACGGTATCGGGAGCGATTTTGGCGGAAACCTTATCGCTTTCGGCGGCGGACGGACCGGTGGACCAATTGACGTCGCTGCCTGCCTGACGGCGCGGGGCCAACGGATAGATTTTGAAGTCGAGACGTTTGCCGTGTCGGTAGCGCTCCGGGGCCGCGACGGCGGCGCCACAGCGGAGCTTGGTGACGAGGTGGCCGGATGCTTGCGGGCGTCAACCGGGGGCGGGGACAAACCGCATGTGCTGGCCGCCGCGCGCGTCCGTCGCCTCACCCCCACCGAATGCGAGCGCCTTCAGGGCTTTCCGGTGGGTTACACGGATGCGCCACGCGGCAACCGGCAGGCGGCTGACGGCACGCGCTACAAAGAGCTGGGCAACAGCAAGGCCGTCCCCGTGGTGCGGTGGATTGGCGAAAGGATTCAAAAATGCCTGACGTAACATTGTTGCATGGATGCAGCCTGGAGCTGTTGCGCATGTGGCCATCCAACAGCGTGGACAGCGTCGTGACGGACCCGCCATATGCGCTGGTGTCGATCGTCAAACGGTTCGGTGGGGAGGGCGCGGCGCCGGCAAAAGGAGATGTATACGCCCGGGCCTCGGCGGGCTTCATGGGCCAGCAGTGGGACACGGGCGAAGTAGCGTTCGCTGTCGAATTTTGGTCCGAGGTGATGCGGGTGCTCAAGCCGGGTGGCCACGTGTTGGCGTTTTCCGGGAGCCGCACATATCACCGGCTCGCCGTCGCTATTGAGGACGCGGGCTTTGAGATCCGAGACCAGATCATGTGGCTGTACGGGAGCGGATTCCCGAAGTCGCATGATGTGAGCAAGGGGATTGACAAGGCGGCGGGGGTAGAACGGGACGTAGTTGGGACTGTTCGTGCTGGTATTGGACGCGTTAGCAGAAACGGCGGTGAGCTTGTCGGTGGCGTTTGTGACGAGGGGGCCAAGCGGGTTGCGGTAGCCACCCCTGCAACCGACGCCGCCAAACAATGGGAAGGTTGGGGAACTGCGCTGAAACCGGCCCATGAGCCAATCGTCATGGCCCGCAAACCTCTTGTCGGCACGGTCGCCGCCAATGTGCTGGCGCACGGGACGGGGGCAATTAACGTGGACGGGTGTCGGGTGGGGGATGAGCCGATGCAGGCTACCGCCAGCAACGGCGTCCTGATCTCGGAAAATGGAAGCATGGCCGGCGGCAACTATGGCAGAGTTGCCGCCGGCACAAAAACCGGTCGCTGGCCCGCCAACATCATCCACGACGGCAGCGACGAGGTTGTGGCGGCGTTTCCGAACAGTAAGTCTGGAGTGGAGAGTGCCCCCCGTGGCACGGGGGGGGATATGGTCTGGCGTAAGCAATAGCCCATGTGGACCTCAGTACGGCGACTCCGGATCCGCCGCCCGCTTCTTCTATTGCGCCAAGCCAGGCAAGGCGGAGCGTGGCGAGGGCAACAACCACCCCACCGTCAAGCCCCTCAAGCTGATGGCCTATCTGTGCCGGCTGGTGACGCCGCCCGGGGGACTCATCCTCGACCCGTTCGCCGGATCCGGGACGACAGGAATTGCCGCCCGCGACGCCGGCTTTCGCGCCCTGCTGATGGAACGTGAAGATGCGTATGTGAAAATTATCCGCCAGCGCTTGACGGCTTCGTCAACTTAAAATATTAACTGAGCATCACTGGAGGACGCGAGATGACTGAAACGCAAGAGTTGTTCAACGCGCGAGAGATGCTGGACGCTGACGACGCATGGCAAGAGCTTTGCGAAAAGGACGACCGCACGTCTCCTGATGAATACCCCAACCACGCGCTGATCACCCGTGACGAATTGGCGGCTTACGTGCGCGCCCCCACCTGCCCACCCGGCCACATCATGATCGGTGATCGCGCCGTGCCGGAGCCGATGCGGGAAGCGCCGGAGGTTGGCGCGCATGTCTACCTTGTCGGTCCGGGCGATCGAGATCTGTGCAGCATTATTCGGTGGGACGGCTCGCGGTTCTTCGCGGAGCTGCTAGATCGCGGCCTCATCCACTCCACCGAAGCCAACGCCCGCGCTCACGCAAAGGCAATCATCGCTATGTCTGCTGGGGAGAGCGTGTGATGCAGCCAGCCCCGGGAGACGTGATCGCCGTCTGGTTTAGCAATGGCGCTGCCAGCGCGATCGCATGGCAGGAAACCCTTCGCAGGTATGGCGACATGTGCGACGTGCGCGCCATCAACAACCCTGTTGCGGAGGAAGACGAGGACAACCTACGTTTTGGCGCTGACGTGTCGAAATGGCTGGGTCGCCCGCTGATTGAGTGCGTCAACCCTAAATTCCCAACCGCTTCAGCCGTCGATGTGTGGGCCAAGCGCGGCGCTATGAGCTTCATCCATGGTGCGCCATGCACGGTGCATCTGAAAAAAGAGGCCAGGCAGCATTACGAGCGTCAGAACAAAGTCGACTGGCATGTTTTGGGCTTCACCGTTGAAGAAAAGCGGCGGCATGACCGATTTGTACTAACAGAGCGGAGCAACGTCTTGCCCGTGCTCATCGAAGCCGGACTGTCAAAACAAGACTGCTTTGACCGGATACTCGCCGCCGGCATCGCCCCGCCAGCCGTGTACGCCAAGGGCTTCCCGAACGCTAACTGCATCGGGTGTGTTAAGGCAACGAGCCCGACGTACTGGAACCTGGTGCGGGAGAAATACCCCGAAGTTTTCGCAGCCAGGGCCAAGCAGGGGCGCGAACTGGGCGGCGGAAAACTGGTTCGATACCAGGGAAAGCGCATCTTTCTGGATGAACTGCCTGCCGACGCCAAGGGCCGCAACCTCAAGAACATGACCTTTGAATGCGGCATCTTTTGCGAGGAACGTCCATGACTGACCGCACAGAGCGCGAGGGGCCGACATATGCCGATGGTCGATACCTTGTCCTGCCGGACGGGTCACGACTTGGCCCTTTCTCCAGTCATTGGGCAGCATGCGCCGCGATGGTCCGCAGGAGCGATCCGACGTTTGTGTCACTCGGCGGCGACATGCCGAGCGATCTGGCGATAGAGGCCGGCCGCCCCACCGAAGCCCTTGCGGGTAAGGGAGGTGGGAATGTCTGACAAACTGACCATGGCGCAGCGCTGGGCGCTGCAAGCAATCGCAGACGGCCACGGCTGGTCCCCTGCGTCCCTCGGCCAAAAGATGATGGAGCGCCACGGAGCCGTCCCGGCTTGGCGTGGCACGATGCAATACAAGGCCCAGGGCTACGGCCGGATGGGCGGGGCCATGGCCGCGAGGTTGGAGCGCATGGGCCTCGTCAGTCTCTGGCGCGACGCCCGTGGCCGGAAATGGGCCGAGCCTACAGCCGCCGGCCGCGCCGCCCTCAAGGAGGATCGCCCATGAGTAAGATCAACGATGATGGTCGCACATGGCCCTGCTCCATCAATGACAAGGGCTACGTCCAACCATGTTGGGCAATGGCGGAAAGCTTGGAGGACAATTTCGGGCGCGGAACGCGGGCGCAAGGGCTGAAGCTGGTTTCGCTGGTCAACACCAGAACGCACGAAGGCGCTGGCTCCATGATCATTTGCAAGAGCGGGGGCCATTCAAAGCGCGGCATGACCATGAATTGGTGTCCGTTCTGCGGCGGATGGATCCGCAAGAACAAGACACAAGCCGAGTTTATTGCCGAGGTCGAAGCTGCGAAGGCCGAAGACGCTGCCCGCACCCAGGGAGGCGACGCCGATGGGTGACAAGCTGACAGTGGGTCGCGCCGTGTTCGGGCCGACAGCTGTTTCATCCGGAATGCCGCCAGACCCGCTCGGGGACAACACGGCTATGCAACTGCATTCCGCGTGGAAGCAATTGTGCATCGACAACCCTGCGCGCATTGCCGCGCTTGAGGCCGAGATCGCGAAACTTCAGGCGTCTCTGGAGAAGATCGCCTGCCGGCACGTCACCGTTGAACCCTTGTGGTGGCAATTGGAAGCCCGCGCCGCCCTCGCCAAATCGACAGGAGGGGATGATGGGTGATGCGCAGATGAAAATTCTGGATGCGGCGGGGATGCTGATGAGGGCCACGGGACAGGTAGAAAAAGCGGAGGCGTTTGAGAGTATCAAGTGCCGCATCGCCGCCCTCACCGCCGAACGTGACGCCCTCCGCGCCAAGTTCGAGGAAGCTCGGGGGGCAATACAAGCCGCGATTGACTGCGGAATGGTGCCTACCACGTCCGCAAGTGAGGGCGGCGCGTCCCGATACGCAGAGCAAGTCATCGTGGCTGACAGGCTTCGGCAGGTCATCGCCAAAGCGACAGGAGGGGATGATGGCCAGCAGTAACGCATCGCTGCACTACGCCCTCGCCATTGAATTGTGGGTGGCGATTATCTGGATAGCCCGGATCGCCGCCTAACAACTGAAAAATCAACCCTGGAGTTTGTTTGATGAACGCCAAATTCAAGCTGACCAGCGAAACCAAGAACTGGTTCGGCAGAACTCTGTTTCGTATCGAGGCCCTGATTTCGTTTGGGTCAGTCGAGGCCGGCGACAAGGGCGGTTTTGTCGAGAAGGAAGAGAATATCTCTCCGGACGGCAACGCCTGGGTCTCCGGCGACGCCCGGGTCTTCGGCGACGCCCGGGTCTCCGGCAACGCCCTGGTCTCCGGCGACGCCCAGGTCTTCGGCAACGCCCGGGTCTCCGTCAACGCCCGGGTCTCCGGCGACACCCGGGTCTACGGCGACGCCCGGGTCTCCGGCGACGCCCGGGTCTACGGCAACGCCTGGGTCTCCGGCAACGCCCGGGTCTACGGCGACGCCCGGGTCTCCGGCAACGCCCTGGTCGTAAAGCCCATCACCACGGCCACCCGCTCTGACGGCTACACTTTCGCGCTGTTGCCCCACAAGGATGGATCGTTCCGTATCACGGCAGGATGCAGGCATTTCACGTTCAGTGAGGCTGACGCCCACTGGACGTGGCGAGACGGGACGCCTCTGGGCGACGAGACCCGGGCCATTCTCAAGTTTTTCCGGACAGCGGCAGCGATCCCCGGCATCGCTCACGTTGCGGAGGACGCAGCATGACCACCACCCCAGAAACCCGCGTCGTGCCGGTTGAACCAGACGACAACATGATCGACGCTGCTAAGCGCGCCTGGTCGCAGAAGTGCGCGGACGTGGAGGCCAATTACCCGACTGAGCATCCTGATGATGGTGGTGGGCCTATGGGATATGCGATCCGAGCAGCAATCGCCGCCGCCCCTGCCGCGCCTGCGCCGGAGCCGGAGCCGGAGCCGGTGGCGTACCAGACGCTGACGGCCGGCAAGTGGGTGGAGTGCTCAGAATTTGTCGCCAAGGGATGGGGTGACACCCTTGCTGATGGGTGTCGGGCGCTCTACGCCGCCCCGCTAGCCCCCGTTGCCGCCAGTGCGGTGGAGCCGCCGTATGTCACGCACCGGCCCTTGATCCGCAATGCCATTGCGTTGCTACGCATGCGCGGTGGCAGCACGGACGCCATGCGTGTGGTGCGCGATCTGGAGGCGTTGCTGCAAGGGATGCCTACGCCGGCCGATCTAGTGTCTCCAAAATGGCTGAGCATTGCCGCCAGTGCGGACATGCGGGACGCCTACGTTGGCGCGCGCGAGGACTTGGCGATCTGGAAGAAACGGGCGCTTGAGGCAGAAGCGAAGTTGCGGGCAAACCCCGTTGCCGCCAGTGCGGTGGATGCGATCCAGTTTATCGAGAAGCGCCGCGACGACTACGTGCGCGACCACGGTATCTATGACCCATCGACAGGCGTGACGGAATTTCCGGGCAACGGCGACGAATACGTTGGCGAGCTTGAGGAAATCATTGACGGCTTGCGCGCAGCGGCGGAGGGAAACCGATGACCCCTAATGAGGCAAAGGCGGCGGTAAAGATGCTCCGGGCCGTCTGGGCGCATCAGGAGGAATCCCGGCGGGGCAAGTGGCGCAAGCGCTGGATGAACCAGGCCGAGTTGATTGGCGGCTGGTCCAAAGACCCCCGAACGCACGTTGGATGCGTATTTGTCAAAGACAACCATCGGCTCATGGACGGATACAACGGCCTGCCGCGCGGCGTCTGCGATGACCCGCCGGTGAGGTGGGGGCCGGAGGAAAAGTACGACTGGATGTGCCATGCGGAAGCCAGCGGCGTGGCCAAGGCGGCCCGACATGGCGTCAGTCTCATGGGGTCGACGTGCTTTGTCACGCACAAGCCCTGCTCGCAGTGCATGTCCCTGATGCTCAATGCGGGCGTCGCGGCTGTCATTTACGGGCCGGGCAAAACCAGCATGCCGGAACAGAAATTCCGGATAACGACAATCATGTGCGAGGAAGCCGGGGTGCGGCTGGAGGCTTACTGATGAGCTGGATTCAAACTTACTCGGGCGCCGTCTTCGATCCGCTGGAGCCCATGCGGCACGAAATGCCCCTGCGGGATATCGCCCACTCGCTCTCCATGCAGTGCCGCTACAACGGCCATTGCCTGAAATTCTACAGCGTGGCCGAGCACTGCATACTCCTGGTCGCGGCCCTGAGCCGGGATGGCGTCAAGGATCGTGACATCCTGCGGTGGGCGCTCATGCACGACGCCCCCGAAAGTTGGCTTTGTGACCTGCCGCGCCCGCTCAAGCCTCATGTGTTGGGGTTTGCCGACCTTGAAGAGGCGGCGGAACGGGCCGTGGCCGAGCGTTTCGACCTCTCCCCCGCCATCCCCGATATCGTCAAGGAATATGACGCCCGGGTCCTGCACGATGAGAAAGCCCAGAACATGGCGCCCGGACCGGAATGGGGTATCCCCGGCGAGCCGCTGGGGGTCAAACTGAAATTCTGGTCGCCGGAGGATGCGAAAATTCGCTTCATCACCACCGCGCGCATGCTGGGCCTGCGTGTCACATGACGCCGGCCGATCGCATTGAAATGCTGCAGGAGGAAAACCGCCAGTTGCGTGAGGCGCTGGCCCCTACCCTCCCCATACTCCCCCGGGTGCGGCTGACGCCCTGCGAGAGTGTTCTGGTCTCGCTGATGTTACATCAGGACGTGGCCAGCTATGAGCGCATCCGGCTGTCCGTCAAACCCCTGTTTCCGCACGATTATGACATGAGTGAGTCGGGGGTGCGGGTGCTGGCCTACAAGACCCGGATCAAGTTGCGAATGCTGGGGGTCGAGATGCAGACGCTCTACAAGGTGGGGCACTACCTGCTCCCGGAAGACAAGGATATCCTGCGTGGCCAACTGGACAAAAGCCGACGAGCGGCGCCGGCAGAAGGCGCTGGAGCGGGGGGCGCTTAACCGGCGCCTTCTGAACGAATGGCAACTGGCGGAACGCATCTGGATTTCCTGGGCTTCCCGCAATGCCAAGCCGCCTGGCCGGCGCTCCCGGCTGGTGCGGGCCCGGGTTGGAGATGTTCCCGTGCGCATCAATTTGCGCCGCGCTCTCCCCCAACCCCATCTGGATGTAGAAATTGACCCCGCGTCTGAGCTAGGACGCGATTTACTGGAGTGGTTGAAGTCCAGAACCGCGCCGGGCCAGTTGGAGCGCGAGTTGTTGACCTACTGAGCAAAGAGAGGATGCGAAATGAGACTGACGAATTTGTTCCGGTCGAAGATTGCCACACGGGCGATTGAGGCGGCGTACGCCAAGCGCGCGGCGGAACTGCTGGACCGCGAATATCGGGTGGCGTGGGATGTCTACCGGGTCTTTGTTTCCGCTGAAGTGGAAATGCGGGTGAAGAGGCTCCCCAAAGGGTGGGTGCGGTATGGTGACGTGGTCAGGTTTCACGCGGCGGACGGGCGGTTTTTGCACCTCAAGATTCGGGCGGAGCACCCCATGGCCGACCAAACCCGATGGCAGTTGAGGGACGTGGGGTCTCCCGTCTCTATTGATGTCGATCGCCTTTTGCGGGACGAGGAAAAGCTGCGGGCCGACAAGGCCGAAACCCGGCTGAAGCTGGAAACGCTTCTGGAGAGCTACACGACCGACAATGCCTTGCGGGAAGCGTGGCCCGAGGGCCGACCGTTCATTGACGCAGCGATGGCCCCACCGTCGGCGCCCAAAGTTCTCGCTCCTGATTTCAGTTTCTTCAGGGGATTGATCGACGGCTAGAATACCGCTAAGTTTCGCGTGCGTCAGTTAGTAGAGCGTCCTCCCAATGAAGACCCCCGGGCCCATCCCTCCCGGGGGTCTTTTTGCGTTCAGGAGTTGCTGGCGGTAGCGGCGGCCCGGGCCAGCTTGGGATCCGAGCTGTAAACCGTCACGTCCGGCATGGCCGCGACACTGGCGACCTGAGCCGCCGGACGGCGCGCCCAGAGCCCCCACAAGGCCGTCGCCGCGACGATGAGGGCGCCGGCCGCCTCTTCCATACCATCAAGCGGTATCCAGCCCTTGCTGGCCGCCCACGTGCCGAGGGCAATGAGGGCATATCGCAGCAGCATCATTTACGGGCCTCCTGAAGCGCCAGCAGCGCGCGCCGTACGGCGCCGAGGGCCGAGACGGTATCGGTGGGCGGCGTGGCGCACACGGCGCTGATGACCATGACGGCCTCGGCGGCCTTGAGGCGGACCTTCTCGGGCGCCCCGACCTGCACGGCCAGCACTGCGAGCTGGAGGGCCTGACATTGCTGCCCCAGCTTGCTGGCGGCGTTGTCGAGCGTCTGGCAGGCGCCCAGGGACATGGCGAGGGCAACCGCCCCCGCCGCAAATAACTTGCGCATGTGATTACTCCAGTGCGGCCCAGGTGGCCGGCCCCACCTTACCGTCAACCATCAGCTTGCGCGAGCGCTGGAAGGCTTCCACGGCCTTTTGCGTCAGATCGCCAAAGTCGCCATCTTCCCGCAGTTTGGGGCTGGCCCCCAGAGCGTTGAGGCGCTGCTGCAGGTATTCGACGTGCGGCCCCAGATGGCCACGAAGGGTGAGAGGGCGCGCGGGTTTGGGTGCGCTTGGGGAGGGTGGCGGAAGGCGCGCGGGGCTGGCTTTGGTCCACGCCGCCTGGAAGTGCATGCCGTCAGGGTTGCTCCAGTGGCCACCCCATTCCCAGCCCTCAGCCTCAAAGGCGCGGATGACGAGCGGGTCCATCTTCGGGTTGCGGTTGCCCAGGCCATTGCGGGCCGGGTCAAAGTCCACGGCGCAGCCATAGGAGTGCATGGACAGTGAGGATCCCGTACGCATGGGCCGGTAGTTGTAGCCCCCACCCCAGTTGCTCATGCCGATGCGGTCAATTTCCGCCTGAGACCTTCCGCAGGCCTCCCAGATGGCGTTCAGCACCCGCTTGAGGCTGTCCGCGCACTTGCGGTGGACACGCATCCCGGAGGTCTTTTTGCCATCGTAATAGAGGGTCCAGGGGGCCGGGATCGATACCAGATTCGCGGCCTCCCAGGCGGCGGTTCCGGGCACGCCGTAGAAGGTCGGACAGGCGGATTGAAGTGGCCACGTGGTCATATTTGGGGTCTCCGTTAATTGCCGGGGGAATATAGCACGTCTCGCCGGCAATTAAAATGAGGCAACTTTGTGGCGGAGCGTCGTGGCGCAAAATAACAAGTTTTTAATTGCTGGAGGGCTTTTGGTAACGGTTCCGTGATGTTGGGGGCATATCGTATTGAAGACGTTGAGATATTTTTGGAGATAGGCATAGGTTGTTGAAATCGTTGGGGAAATTTGGGCTCCTGAATTTTGGTCGAGCGGGACGGCTTGAAGTAAAGGTTCATGAACCAGGGCTTAGGGTACTGTAATTGGCTGATGTTCGTCCGAAATCCCACGATCCCACACTTTTTGGCCGGTCAGCCCCATGTGACGAGGGGTAAATGTAACAATGTTGCATTATGACAATCGTTAACTAAAGGATTAACCTTTACACGGGGGATTCCGAAAAATATCCGTTTTTCCGTTTTTTTTATTAAATTATATAATAAATAGAATAAGATAACCCTCCCAAACTCAGGATTTTCAAAACCGTTTTTTTTGTGGGATCGTCCAAAAACACCCCTCTTCAACTCTATTTTCTTAAAGAATTTCAAATACCTAAGCCTTACAAAAATTTGGTTTTCGCGCTCTCCCCAAATCCCGGGATCGCAAATTGCACCGTGACCATCCCCCACAATGGCCCGTGCGTGTGTTTGGTATCGCCCAGAATTGACGCTTTGAGGGCGTCGGGTATGATGAGGGCCAGGGGCCGCTTTTAGCCGCTGACGACGCTACCGGAGACAAAATGGATATTTTGATCATCGTCACCCCAACGGGTAACGGAACGCGCGGACCGCGCTATCGGGCGGAGTGGATGGGCGTCCCCGTGGCCAATTCCCGGACGCCATTTTTCGCCGCCGCCCGGACGCTTCTGGCGCAGGGGTTGCCGCCGGACGCAACGCTGGTCATGCGGCACGCGGGAAGCCAGATTGACTCCATCCGTCAACGTCTGGGGCGCGCGGCGGCACTGACGATCTCGGAGCCCGACAAGGGGCGGGTGCGCGCGACGCGATGGACGCCACACGAGGCAAACGTTACAAAGGGGGCATGACGGACCTGTCAGAACCCGAAGAACTGTTCCTCCAGCTCTGGTCGCAAAGCCGCGACCGGATTGAGTCGTGGCGCGCGGCGTTTCCCGACCGTGACCATCGCCGGCGCCCCGTTTCGGAGCGCATCGCGGAATTGCTCAAAAGGCCCGAGGTGCGTGCGAGGTGGGAAGAGCTGGAGCTGAAGCGGGCGGAGCGCCTGGGGTTCTCGCGGGAATCGGCCATCCGGATGCTGCTCGACGTGTGGCATGCGGACGTCAATGAGGTCGTCAGCTTGCGCCGGGGATGCTGCCGGCACTGCCATGGCGAGGATCACCGCTACCAGTGGACGGAAGTTGAATACGCCGACGCGCTGGCCAAGGCCGCCGCAAACAAACCGGAGCCACTGCCTCCCCCGGATATTGCGGGGGGTTTCGGTTTTGACCACGCGCAGGACCCCCACCCCGACTGCCCGCAATGCCAGGGAGACGGAGACGCCCGGCTGGTCATGCGTGACACGACGCAGCTCAGCGAGGAAGGACGCCGGCTCTATCTGGGCGTGAGGGAGCGCAAGGGGGGTCTGGAGGTCGTCATTGCGGACCGGCAGAAGGCGCTGGAGCTGGCGTGCCGGCTCGCCGGGTTCCTTGGGGGTGGCATTGAACAGCTCATGGGGGCGGCCTTTGCGGGCGTCATGCGCGCCCAGGAGCTGAAAGACCTTGACCCCGAGGCCGCAGCCCGGGCATACCAGAGTATGTTGACGGGACGGTCAACCTAACTGGAGACGAGGTGACGTCGATGGCTGAGTACTTCCCGCCCCTCGCCGGCCGCACCGGCGCCCAACATGACGAATGGGAGCGCATGCAAAAAGCGACCCGCCGCGCGGAAGGGCCGCAGGACGTCATGAACGTGGCGTTACCGGCTCTCATTGAAAAGGGGCTTGACGCCAAGGCCGCCGCGCAATGGGTGGCGGAGTTTACTGACGAACTGATGAGGGTTGAGGCATGACGCCCGAGGATTATGAGCGAGAGCTGGCGCGCAAAGACAATGAGTTAGAGGCAATCAAAGCCCTGCTCATGACGCAGGCCGTCCCTGACGAGGTAAAGCGCTTGCAAAATGATCTGGCGGCGGCGTTGGGGGACATAGCGAGCCTGAGAGCGTCCGCGCGGGACGTGGATGGCGGGCTTGATCAGGCGACCGGGCAACACGAGGCGGAAATAGCGGCGCTGGAGGACGAGCACGCCAAAGACTGGGAGCCGATAGAGGGGGCAGTTGAGGACCTTTGCGTGTCGTTCGGCCTGCCGCGCCGCCCGTCTCCTGTGGACCTGTGCCGCTGGCCGGCGCTCAAAAGACTGGTGGACCTTGTCCAGCTTTAATCCCGACTACGCCGCAATTTATCAGGAGCGCATGCAGCGGCTGGAGTATATCCGGGCCAACCCGGAGCAACTCCCACTGCTGAAACGCTATTATCGCGAAAACATCGCGCAATTTATTGACGACTGGGGGATGACATACGACCCCCGTAACGCCGACATCGGGTTGCCGCCGGTCGTGCCCTTCGTTCTGTTTCCAAAGCAACGGGAATGGATCGAAAAGGTTATCTGGTGCTGGAAAAATCGGGTGCCTTTGACCACGGAGAAGAGCCGCGACGCCGGCGTGTCCTGGCTGGCGGTCTCGACGGCCAGCAGTCTGTGCCTGTTCCACAATGACCTGGCCATCGGCTTCGGGTCGCGCAAGGCCGAATACGTCGACCGGCTGGGATTCCCAAAATCTCTGTTCTTCAAGGGCCGCATGTTCCTGCGGATGCTTCCGCCGGAGTTTCTGGACGGCTGGGACGAAAAGCGCCATTCGCCCCTCATGCGCATCAGTTTCCCGGGGACCGGATCAGTCATCAGCGGCGAGGCAGGCGACGGCATAGGCCGTGGCGATCGGTCGTCTCTCTATTTCGTTGACGAATCGGCTTGGCTGGAACGTCCGGAACTGGCCGACGCCGGTCTGTCCGCGACGACCAATTGCCGTATCGACATTTCGTCAGTCAACGGCATGGACAATCCATTTGCCGTCAAGCGCTGGTCCGGTAAATATGAGGTCTTCACATTTCACTGGCGCGACGACCCGCGCAAGGATGACGCCTGGTATGCGCGCCAGTGTGAGCTGCTGGCCGCCAACATCGTCGCGCAGGAAATCGACATCGACTATCACGCATCGACGGAAGGCAAGCTGATTGAGGCGGCGTGGGTTGAGGCCGCCATTGGCGCCGCCGCCAAACTGGGCATTCCGCTCCGGGGCCGCAGGCGCGCCGCGCTCGACATCGCTGATGAAGGCAAAGACCTTAACTCCTGGGCGATGGCCGAGGGCATCCAGCTTGAGCACCTTCAGAGCTGGAGCGGCAAGGGCGGCGACATTTACAAGACGGCGGTCCGGGCGTTCGACCTGTGCGACGAGCACGGAATCGAAGACCAGAGCTATGACGCCGACGGTTTGGGGGCCGGCTTCCGTGGCGATGCGCGCGTCATCAACGACAGGCGGGGCCGGGGCCGCGAGATTAACGCAACGGCCTTCAGGGGATCCGGAGCCGTGCAGGACCCGGAGAAACCGATCCCCACCGCCGCTCCTGCCGGAAAGACATTCCGCCGGAGCGAATCGCGGACCAACGAGGATTATTTCGCCAACGCCAAGGCGCAAGCGTGGTGGAATCTCCGCGTCAAATTCCAGCGCACCGCGCGCGCCGTCGAGGCAGGGAGCATTGAAGGGTATGACCCGGACGACCTGATCAGCATCAACCCGGATTTGCCCGAATTGAACAAGCTTCGCATGGAGTTGGGGCAGGTCACTTATGAGCTGACGGACGTCGGACGCGTCAAGGTCGTCAAGACGCCAGATGGCATGTCGAGCCCCAACCGCGCCGACGCCGTCATGATCCTCAACGCCCCACGCAAAACTCACTGGAGTCGGGCTTGACCGTCCCGTCAATTGCGGTATGGTCACGGTAGCGAAGTCAATGTGTATCGGCAGGCAGACGACGGAGGCCCGGCCATGTAGCCCAAACCCCGGCAAGCCATCAGCGATGACGAGAACCGAAGTTGGGAACGGTTAGAATTGAGCGGACATGGGGAGCCGCAATTACCCAACACTCCCCTTTGAAATTCAGAACGCGTTATGGGCCGGGCGTATCCCCCGGGGGCTCGTCGTGGGGTCCAACCGTAACGCGCCCGGCTTCAGGCGTCTGAACCGTCCGGGCCGGGACCAATTGTAAAGTGCTGGAGAGGACGACTCAAAGTCAGGTTAGGTTTTTCCGGGCTTTTCCCAATCTTTGAACGGACCGCCAGTGCTTTACGATGCGCCCCCTCCGGACCACTCTTCTGGAGGGGGCTTTTATTTTGGGAGGAACGGAATGCCATCAAAGCCGCCAAGTCAAAAGAGTCCGTCAACTCTGGAACGGGCTTCCATCATCTTGCTGGATCGCTTGTGGGCCGCCGCTGCGCGGCTTTACGCCCCGGACCCCGCCACGCTCGACACCCGGTTTGCCGATTTCAGCCGGCGACTGGACGCGGCGCTGGCGCGCAGGCATACTGCTCCGCGCTGCTAGGTATGATGGTTGTGTTTGTGTCACCCCCAGCCCGCCCCACGCCACGGGGCGGGCTTTACTTTTTGACGGGGCTGTCGGCATATTCCCTGCATGTGGCCATTTCGCAAATCCCCAGCACCGACGCCCGCCCCCGAGCCCAAGCCGGCGCGCTGGGAACAGGCGTTTTCTACCGACCTTCTGCAGGACGGGGAGGCGCGCGCGCGGGCCCTGCGGCTCAAGCAGGCCATTCTCGACGCCCAGCCGCCGACGTCGCGCACCAGCGCCATGGATGCGTGCGTGTTCCCCGAGGGCGAGAACGGCGCCGACGACGGGTCAATTCCGGACGCCGTTCTGGGGTGGTTTACGTCCGGGCAGTTTCTCGGCTACCAAAATCTCGCGGTAATCGCCCAGAACTGGCTGATCGACAAGGCGTGCGCCATGCCGGCGCGCGACGCGGTTCGCCACGGGTTCGATCTGACGCTGTCCGACGCCGGCGGTCAGGAAGAGTCCGGGGATCTGGAGAAGCGGATCAACGAGTTGAACCGCGAACAGTTCGCCTTGAGCAAACATCTCGTTGAGTTTGTGCGGTTCGGTCGGGTGTTCGGCATTCGCCACGTGCTGTTCGACGTGCGGCCGAAGGGTGTCAACATCAACACGTGGCGCGAAAACCCCTTCAATTTCGACGCCGTATCGCCGGGGTCCTACAGGGGCCTCGTGCAGATTGATCCCTACTGGATGGCGCCGGAAATGTCGGCCGTGGGAACGTCCGATCCGACGGACCCCGACTTCTATGAGCCAGAATGGTGGAATGTCATGGGGCGGCGCATCCACCGTTCCCACTTCGCCATCTTCGTCCCTAACCCGATCGCGGACATCCTGAAGCCGCTCTATCTCTATGGCGGCGTCAGCGTCCCCCAGCGCATCCTGGAGCGCGTCTACGCGGCGGAGCGCACGGCCAATGAGGCGCCGCAGCTCGCCATGAGCAAGCGCCTTGACGTGCTCAAGACTGATCTGGCTGGCGTCATGGCCAATCACGAGAATTTCCAGCAGAACATGCAGTTCCGGTCCCGGAACATGAACAATTACGGCATCCAGGTGGTCGACTCGGACGATACGCTGGAACGTCACGACACGGCGCTGACGGACCTGGACGTCACCGTGATGACGCAGTATCAGCTCGTCGCGGCGGCGGCCAACGTGCCGGCTACCAAACTTCTGGGAACGACCCCCAAGGGCTTTAACGCCACCGGTGAGTATGAGGAATCCAGCTATCACGAAGAGTTGGAGACCATCCAGAATAACGATCTGACGCCGTTGGTAGAGCGGCACATTCAGTTGCTCATGAAATCCGAGGGGCTGGACGACAGCGATGAAATCAAAATCGTCGTCAACTGGCTCCCGGTCGACAGCCCGACCGCCAAGGAAGTGGCAGAAATCCAGGAGCTGGAGAGCCGTCGTGACGTCAACCTGGTCAACGCTGGCGCCATTGACGGGCTGGACGTGCGCAACCGGCTTATTGCGGACCGGCGTAGCGGCTACGCGGATCTGAGCGAAGAGACGGAAGCGGACGAGGGAGAGATTGACGACCGGCCGCCCGGCGACATCCCGGAGGAAACCGTTGGCAAAAGCTCCTGACCGCCTCCTGACCCGCAAGCGCCAGAAGTGGGCGGAAGAGCGTGGCGGCGCACAGTTCCGGGGCACGCCCCTGACCGCGCCGGCCGCGCCCGAGGTGCGGCTACGGCAGTCCCTGGAGAAGATGATAACGGAGATGTCCCGGACGTGCATCCGGGAGGTCAAGACGCTCTACCGCCAGCCGGAAGCGGCCACCGTGGCCATGGACGCCAGCTTTGCGGAGATGGCCGGCCGCCTGATGAGCAAACTGCGCCAGAAGTTCGAGAAGCTGTTCGGGTCCCGTGCGCTCAGTCTTTCCCGCACCATGCAGGAGGGCGTCAACCGCGCCAGCGCCGGCCAGCTCCGGCAAAGCCTCAAAGAGGTCAGCGGCGGGCTGTCTCTCAAGACGGACGTCATCAAAGGCCCGATCGAAGAGAGTATGAAAGCCGGCATCAAGGATGGGGTGTCGCTCATCAAGTCTTTGCCGTCTAAATATTTTGACGACATTGAAGGCGCCGTGTTCCGGTCAATCCAGTCCGGGCGCGGCATGGCCGACCTTGTCCCCACGCTGGAACGGATGGGCGGGATCTCCAAACGCCGCGCCGCGCTCATCGCGCGCGACCAGACCAGCAAGGCAACGACGGCCCTCAACAAGGCCCGCATGAAATCCATGGGCGTCAAGCAATTTGAATGGCTGCATTCGGGGGGAGGCAAAGAGCCCCGAAAATTGCACCTGGCATTTAATGGCCGTATATTCAGCCTGGACGACCCGCCGGTCATTGACGAACGGACGGGGGAGCGAGGTTACCCCGGGCAGTTAATCAACTGCCGGTGCCGGATGGTCCCGGTGCTGACGTTTGGAGACGACGAATAATGGTGACGGCGCGGCGGTATGACCATAACGGATGGTTTGAGGTGCGCGAGAACCCCATCAGCAAGGTGGGGGTTTTCCCATATCTGGGCCGGTCCCTCGGCGCCGGGTATGAGCCTGATCGCGTTTATAACGTCCTGCGCCCGGCCGAAGAACTGAGCGACCCGGAGACCATTGACAGCTTCAAGATGATTCCCCTCGTGGACGACCACGAGATGCTGGGGGAGCACGGCACGTCTGACGCCGAGAATTACGGCGTCCACGGCACGCTGGGCGAAAGCGTCGTCTTCCGGGACGGGACGCTGTACAGCAATATCAAAGTATTCTCGCGCGAGATGGCCGACAAGATTGACCGTAAAGAAAAGGTCGAGTTGTCCTGCGGCTATTTTTGCGAGTATGAAAAGGCGAACGGCGTCTTTAACGGCGAGCCTTATGAGGTGATCCAGCGGAAAATCCGTGGTAATCACATTGCACTTGTGGGAGAGGGCCGGATGGGCAGTGAGGTCCGCGTGCTCGACCATATGGACCACGCGCAGTTTGCGCTTGATTCAGCGGAGTTTGTTAAGATGAGCAAAAAGCGGAAGCTGCGCGCTGGTCTGGACGCCAACGACGTCCTGGCTCAACTGGCCGCCGTCATCAACGGCGCCATGGTGATGGACGAGTCGGAAGACGAGACCGAAACCAACAGCGACGAGGATGACGAGGCCACCGACGCCGAGCTGGAGATCGAAGCCACCGGCGACGAGGGCGAAGATCCGGAAGCCGGCGAGGATGAAGGTGAAGACCCAGAGGCCGCCGGCGACGAGGGCGAAGATCCGGAAGCCGGCGAGGATGAGGACGAGCCCGCCAAGGGCGAAGACCGCGCCGTGAGCCTCGACATGTCGGACGTGTTCCGCGAGATGGGCGCCCGCGATCGTCTGGCCAAACAGCTCTTCCCAGCCATCGGCGCCTTTGACGCCAGCGAGATGCGCCTTGGCGACGTCGCCCGTTACGGCGCGCGCAAACTGGGCCTCAAGAACGTGCCGAAGGGTCAGGAGCGCGCCGCCGTCGAGGCGTATTTGCTCGGCCGCAAGTCGGCGCGACCGGCCACCGTGGCCACGGACGCCGCCCCGGCCCGCTCCCCGAACAACCCCGTTGGCGCCTGGATCGCCAGCGCTGGCAAGAAAGGCTGATCAACATGGCTTTCCAGGCTTCCGTCAACAACATCGGCCTTGCCTTCGGCATCCCGGGTGAGTTTTTTGACGACTCGCCACGCCGCGCGCAGCCGGGCTGGCTCGACTCCGCCAGCGCCGCCAACAACGTGTTCGGCCGCGCTTTCACCGTGAAGGACGACGCCACCGGCAACTTCGTCACGTCGAAGGACCCGCAGCCGCTGGTCGTTCAGGCGGGCGGCACGGGTGTTTTCGCCGGCATCATGGTGCATCCGAAGGAGCATGTCGCCAACGGCACGGCGGCGGACGGTCCGCTGGCTGCAACTCTCACCATCCCCAACAACCGCATCGCGGCTTTCGCCACCATGGGACGCGTCATCGTCCCGGTCGCGGCGGCGGTCGCGGTGGGCGACGTGGCGGAGTTCGTCAACACCACGGGCGTTATCAGCTTCCGTGCTCCGGGCGGCACGGTCCCGGCCGGGTCCACCCGTATCGTCGGCTCGCAGGTCTACCATTACGAGGCGGGTCCGACCGGCCTCGCGGTGGTCGAGCTGGGCGGCATCCTCACCCTGCAGGCCGGCGCCTGATCGAAAAGGTTGGAGAGTTAAGTCATGAAGGAATCCGTTATTCACTCCAGCCTGCCGCCGGGTTTTGCGAGCCTCGCCGCCAGCGGCATGGACGCGCGCGCGGTCAAGGCGCTCTGCATGGACACGTCGGCGCTTGCCGACATTGGCCTGCATTTGCCAAAGAACGTTCTCGGCGCCATGGATGCGGCGCTGTCCCCCAACGTCACCACCCCCAGTATCCCGGGACTGCTCCAGTTCCTGCAGGCATGGCTTCCCGGCTTTGTCGAGACGATGACCCGGGCGCGCAAGATCGACGATCTGGTGGGCGTGACCACGGCCGGCGCGTGGGAGGATGAGGAAGTTGTGCAAGGCATGCTGGAGCCGGTTGGCCTGGCGGTCCCGTACAGCGACGTCACCCCCGTGTCGTTGGCGAGCTGGAACCTCGTCTGGGAGCGCCGGACCATCGTGCGTTTCGAGAAGGGCATGGAAGTTGGCAAGCTGGAAGAGCGCCGCGCCGGGCGCGCCATGGTCAACAGCGCCGCGCGCAAGCGCGCCGCCGCCGGCCTCGCCCTGGACATCCAGCGTAACCGCATCGGCTTCTATGGCTACATGGACGGCGCGGGCCGCACTTTCGGCTTCCTGAACGATCCGAGCCTGCCGGCTTACGTCACGGTCCCGGGCGGCACCTGGGCAACCAAGACCTTCCTGCAGATCACGGCCGATATTCGTTCGGCCCTGCAGGCGTTGCGCGTCCAGTCGGGTGACAATATTGACCCGAAAACCACGTCCATCACCATGGCGATCGCCACGAGCGCATTCGAGTATCTGACCGTCACGTCGGATTTCGGCAACAGCGTCATGGACTGGCTGACCAGCACCTATCCCAACGTCCGCGTTGAGACGGCGCCGGAACTGGATGGGGCCAATGGCGGCGCCAACGTCTTCTACCTCTACGCCGACCGCGTGGAGGACGGCGGGGATGACGGCGGCCAGACGTTTGTCCAGATCGTCCCCTCGCGTTTTATGGCGCTGGGCGTCGAGAACAAAACCAAGACCTACGTCGAAGACTATTCCAACGCAACGGCGGGTGTTATGGTCAAGCGCCCCTTTGCAGTGGTGCGCCGCTCCGGCATCTGACGGACAGGTCACCAGCGAGACGATTGAACTACAAGGGGGCCCTTCGGGGGCCCCTCTTTATTTGGAGAACCGCAAGTGAGCAAAGACCTCTACGTTTACAGCACCCTGACCACGGACATGGACTATACGGCCTACCGCAAGGGCGGCGGCGACGTTCCGGTGGCCGAGGTGTCGGTGCGCATCAACGGCGGCGCCAACCTCGCCAACAAGCACCTCGTCACCCCGCGTGGCGTCGTGACCCGCGTCACTCCGGAACAGGCGGAGATCCTGCGCGAGAACCTGGTGTTCCAGCTTCACGAAAAGAACGGCTACGTCAGCATCAGCGAGAAGCAGGAGGACCCCGAGAAGGTCGTGGCCGAGGGCATGGAAGCCCGCGCGCCGGACGCCCCACTGGAGCCGGGCGACTATGAGGCGGCGCCCGAGGCCGTGGCCAAGCCGGCCGCCACGAAGCCCAGCCGAAAGGCTTGACCCATGAAAATAATCTTTGATCTGGTCGCGTGGCGGAAGCAGTTCCCGGCGTTTGATAACCTCTCGGATGATCAGATCAAGGGTTACTGGGATGTCGCCACGACGATTATTTCGCCGTGGGAAAGTTGCCTGCTCAATGACGGCCGGCTGACGATCGCCCTCAATTACCTGACGGCCCACATCGCCTATCTGGCCACGCAACCGCCGGCCGGCGGCGCGGGCCCGGGCGGGGTTCCTCCGGCGGGGGGCGTCGTCACCGGCGTCGTGGTCGACAAAATCCAAATCCAGATGGCCGCGCCGCCCACACGCGACGGCTGGTCGTACTGGTTGGCCACGTCCCCCTATGGGATGGCCCTTTGGGCTTTCCTGTCCGCATGGTCCGCCGGCGGCTTCTACATCGGCGGCCGGCCGGAACGCGCGGCGTTCCGCAAAGTCGGGGGGCGTTTCCCGTGAGCGTCGTGCGAGAGGGCGACAATCTGCTCAAGCTCAAGGTGGCGCTCAAAGAGCTGGACGACCAAAAGGCGTCTGTGGGCTGGTACGAATCGGCGCACTACCCCGGCGGAACGCCCGTCGCTTACGTCGCCAGCATCCACGAGTTCGGCGCCCCCGGCGCGGGCATCCCACCCCGTCCCTTCATGCGGCCGGCGATGGCGCAGTATGGGCCTGCGTGGATGGTTGCGTTGGGGGATGGCGTCAAGTCTGTGTTGCGGGGCGGCATGTCGGCAACGCAATTACTGGAGGCGGTGACGGCGCGCGCGGCGGGCGATGTAGCCAAGAGCATCCAGGCCGTGACGGCGCCGGCGCTCAAACCCGCCACGATCCGGCGCAAAGGCTTTGCGAAACCGCTGGTCGACACGGGCCAGATGGTCCAGAGCGTGACAAACAGGGTGGGACCCGATGCTTAATCCCGGCTCCAACTTGCTCGCCATCGCGTTGCGCTACATCAACCCGTCCGCCGTGCAGATTCAGCCGTACGTGGGCCGCACCCTGACCCCGGATCGCCGGTATGTGCCGACGTACGGCCCCGCCGTGCCGGCGCAGGCGTCGTTTCAGCCCCTGGATCGCAAGGCGGTCATCGATAATGGACTGGAGCTGGAGCGCGACTACGCAAACGTCTACGTCGTCGGGGACGTCCGGAGCGTCGAGCCTGACGGTGCGCCAGATCGCGTGCTGTACAACGGCAGCTTTTGGACTCCGGTCGGCAAAGCCGGCTGGACCCGGGAGGACGGGTGGGCGCGCGCCCTGTGCGTGAGGGAGCCGGCGGCATGACGGAAGCGGAATTGATCGCCCTGATGGCCACGCAGATCGAGGCGGAGGCGGCGCGGCGCGCGGTGACGCTGACCGTGGTGCGCGCTTTCCAGCCGACGCATGAGGGGCGCAGTCTGACCGGGCCGATGATCTACGTCTTCCCGGTGACCGCCATACGCGGCGGCGCTCAAGGGCAGACTTACACCAATCCCGACGATCGCCCGGACGAGCTGGACCAGAACCGCAAAGAGCTTTGGTTCACAACGTTTCAGTTCAGCGCGCGCGGCATGCCCGGGGCGCTCGACGCACTGGACCTGCTGACCGTGGCGTGGGGAACTTTCAATTCCGACCATGCCCGCATCGCCTTCCGGGATGCGGGGTGCCTGCCGTGGGCGCCGGGGCCGATCCGCCACACCTACATGCAGGACGAGGGGGCGCGGCAGGAGGCGCACCCATCCTTTGACGTGACAATGGGGCACCATCGTTCCATGGTCGACAACTGGCCAGCAATTGCAGATCACGGCCCGGAGTTTTACCCCGTCAACTAGTGTGGTATTTGAAATCAAATCTTTGGAGTCTCCAGTATGAGCATCAGCATCACGCGGTATGTTGACATTATTTCGGGGGTCGGCGGCGGCGCGGCAGTTGCGCAGCGGGACTTCTCCGGACTGGTGTTCACCACGGACGAACGCGTCCCCACGCAAACGCTCGTTTCCTTCACGAGCGCGGCGGAGGTCGAACAGTTCTTTCGGGGCTCCATGCCCCCATCTCCCATGATCCGGCTGGCCACGGATTATTTCGGCTACGTGTCGCCGCTCATCTCCAGCCCGGAACGTCTTCTGGTGGCGCGCCTGGTGACCGGGACCGCGTCTTTTGCGTGGGTGCGCGGCCAGCCCTTTACCGGCACGCTGGCCAGTCTCAAGGCCCTGTCTGGCCCGCAGCTCGCCACGCAAATTACGGCGCCGGATGGCGACGTCAATTTCACGGTCGACCTGACCGCCGCCAACTCCCTGAGCGATGTTGCGGCGGCGTTCCAGACGGCCATGCGCGCGGCGGCCGGCGCTCCTGCGTGGGCGGCCACCATGAATTGCACGTATGACGCCACGTCCGGACGGTTTTCCGTGACCGCCAGCGCTACCCCGCCCACGTCTTTCCGCTTTACGGCGACCGGCCAGTTAGCGGCCATGATGGGGCTTCTGGATGGCGTGGCGTCGGCGTATCTCGACGTCCAGACGCCCGTCGAGGCGTTCAACGACCTGGTGTCGCGGACCAACAACTTCGGCGGCTTCACGTTCGTGCAGGCCCTGAGCGTGGCCGATGCGACGGAAGTGGCCGCCGCCAATCATGCGCTCAACGTCGAGTTCCTGTTCTCCAACGGGTTCGCGTCCCTGTCGGATGCGGATGCGTTCTACGCGGCGGCCAAAGACCTGTCAGGCGCTTGGTCACAACATTCCCCGCCGAATGGCGACGTGGTCTTTACCTATTCCATCATCCCGCTGGCTATTCTGGCGGCGACGGATTTTGAAGATCCGCAGTCCGTCGTGAACTATATGTTCAAGGATTTCAGCCTGCCGGCCACGATCGACTCCAATGCCGACGCCGACCGCGCGGACGCGGCGCGCCTCAACTACATGGGGCAGACGCAGACGGCCGGCCAGCTCCTGAAGTTCACGCAGCGCGGCGTGCTCATGGGCTCGGCTACGGCGCCGGTGGACGCCAACGTCTACGCCAACGAGATGTGGCTCAAAGATGCGTGCCGCGCCCGGCTGATGTCCCTGCTCCTGAGCACGGGGCGCGTGCCGGCGAATGACGATGGCCGCGCCATGGTCCGCACCATCCTGCAGGACGCCATTGACCGTGCCCTGCTTAACGGGACCATCAGCCCGGGCAAGCCGCTGACGGTCGTGCAGCAGGTCTACATCAAACAGATCACGCGCGACCCCCGCGCGCCGGCGCAGGTGCGCACGGACGGTTACTGGTGCGATGTTGAGATGCGGCCCTACGTGACCACGGACGGGCGCACCGAATGGAAGGCGGTTTACGTGCTGGTCTACAGCAAGGATGACGCCATCCGTAAGATCGAAGGCACGCACGTTCTGATTTAAGGAGTCGCACAAATGCAGGATATTTCCGGCCACGGAATCAAGGTGCGGGTCGTTGCGTCCAGCACCTACCCCGCAGGCATCACCCTCACGGAGTTTGCGGACGACGCCGATCCGTTGGACCTTCCGTCCCAGGAGATCCAGGGCAAGGGGATGGGCGTCAATGGTGATCTCGTCACCTGGTCCCGGGCCATCCCCACGGATATGACCATCAACCTCATCCCCGGGGGTGAGGACGACCTGAACATGGGCGTGCTGCTGGAGGCCAACCGGGTCGGCAAGGGACGGACGTCGGCGCGCGACATCATCCAGTTAACGGTGATGTACCCGGATGGCCGCACCATCACCCTGTCGCCGGGCAAGCTGACCAACGGTGTCCCCGGCCGGTCGGTTGCCAGCGCCGGCCGTCAAAAGAGCAAGGCTTACACCTTCACCTTTGAAAATTCCGTCCGCGCGTAAGGGGCCTTGCGGTTGTAGACGGATGGGGGCCGGCGCCGCTACTATGCGCCGGCCCCTTACTTTTTGCGCGGAAGGCAAAGCATGGAACTGATCAACCCCAAAGAGGTGGAAGTCACGCGCCAGGACGGCTCGACGGCCACTTATCTCATCGGCAAATACCCCGCCATTGCCGGCCGGGAAATCGTCACTCAGTATCCGGTCAACAACATCCCCAAGCTGTCGGAATACCACGCCAGCGAAGAGGTGATGCTGAAGTTGATGCAATTCGTGGCCATCCAGCCCGCCGGCGAAGACGCGCAGCCCATCATTCTCCGCACCCGGGCCCTGGTGGATAATCACGCGGGGGACTGGGAGACCCTGGCGCGGCTGGAGTGGGCGTCGTTGGAGTATAATTGCAGTTTTTTCGGGAAAGGCTCCCCCTCCGATATCTTTCAGGAGTGGAGCCAGAAGATTATACAGTCGATTGTCCAAACGTTGACGGCTTCATTGCGGCCCTCATCTCCAGCGGCAAGGCAACGCTCCGGGAGCTGAAAGAAGTTTACACCCTGGAGGACGCCTGGGACCTTTGGGAAATCGTCATGACGGAACGCGTCAACGAATACAGGGCTCTAGAACATGCTCGACAAATTTAGAATCCTGTTTGAAACGGACGCGGGAAACGCCAACGCGGACCTGGACGCGCTCAACAAAAACGCCGAGAAAACGGCGGAGAACGTCGACAAGGCCGGAAAGAAAGTCAACGAGGCTACCAAGGGGACGCGGGGCCTCGCCGCCGGCCTGACTGAAGCGGCGACGGCGGCCGGCGGCCTCCGTTCCGTTCTCATCGCCGTGGCGGGCCCCCTTGCGGGCCTGTTGTCCGTTTCCGGGCTGGTGGCCGGCGTCAACGCCGTGGCGGATCGCGTGGCGGCGCTCGACGCCGAGGCCAAGAAGATTGGCACGAGTGCAACCAATCTGGACGCCTTGCGCAAATCCATGACGGCACTGGGTGGAGAGGCGGAGACCGCCACCGGGCTCATCGGCAAGCTGGGAGACATGACGCAAGAGGCGTTTGTTGACCGCACCAGCACGAGCGCCAAGGCCCTCGCCAGCCTCGGGATCAAGGTCAAGGAAAGCACCGGTGGCATGCGCGATTCGCTCGCGGTGCTGCTCGACATGTCCGACAAGCTGTCCGGGCGCTCCCCGATGAAGGCCATGGAACTGGCCGCCAAGATGGGCATTACCGACCTGCAGCAGATTGACCTGCTGCGCCGGGGCCGCGCCGCCATCGTCGCCGCCATGGACGCCGAGAAAGAGCGCGGCGTGGTCACGGAGAATCTGGTGCGGCTCCAGCGCGAGCACAAGCGCGAGACTGAAGACTGGTCGCGTTCGCTGGAGGTCGTCGGGCTCAAGATTGCGGAAGTCGTCTTGCCGTGGATGACGGCCTTCTATCGCGCCATGAACCAGCTTCGGGGATGGATGGCGCAAAACTCGGATTTGGTCACGGGGTTTTTCGTCGCGGTCGCCGGCGCCATCACGGCCATTTACCTGCCGGCCATGGCGCGCGCCGTCGTCGCCACGATTGCATTCCTCGCCCCATGGCTGCTCATTATCGCCGCCATGGCGGCTGTCGGCGCGGCGTTCGCGCTGGCATGGGAGGACGTGCAGTTTTTCTTGCGTGGTCAACCCTCCCTGCTGGGGGAGCTGGTCAAGCGATACACGTGGGTTGCCGACGCCGTCAAGGCGATTGGCGAGGCGTATAAATGGTTGACCGGGCGTTCCGCCGACGCCACCGCCGCCATGAAGAGCGACTCCCTGTCTCTGGGGGCCATCTGGTCGTCGCAGTGGTCGCAGTTTCTGCGCGACGCCAAGGGGGCGTTTGATGACGTAGAGACGGCATACAACTGGCTGAAAAACAAGCTGGCTGAGGGTGGATGGGAGGCGGTTACGCAATCCATCATTGACGCTTTCGAGAAGGCCGGGAATGCCATGATGGCCAAATTTGACGCCGCCGTGGACTACATGATCAAGTCTCTGCAGCGGCTGGCGGCGGCGATCGCCAACACGTTGACCGGCGGCGTGTTCAACTTCTCCTGGGGCAATGTCACGCCCCCTGGCGCCGGCACGCCCACCCCCGGGCCACAGGTCCCCACCGGCACTGGCGCGCCGGCCGCCCCTGTGGCCCCGCCCGTGCCGATCGGGGGCGCCGGTCAGAAACTGGGCTTCGCGCCCCCCTCCGTGTCGGACGCCCAACGCAAGACAGCGGAAGCGCCGGCCGGGCTCCGGGATGGCCAGCGCCAGTTCGCCAGCGCCTCGCGCGCGCCGTTGTCCACGGGAGCGCCCGGGCGAGGGGCCGTGACGGAGATCCGGCAGGACCAGCGCAAGATTGACGTCAAGGGCGGCCCCGTGACCATCCACGCGGGCATGTCAGCCAGTGAGGTGACGTCGGCCATTGACCGGGCCAACCGAAACATGATCCGCACGGCGGCGGCGGCATTTGATGACGGGGTGAAGGCATGATTGGCGATACGCTCCGGGGAGTGGTGGGGCGCGTCATGGCGGCGGCCGGCGGCGCGAATACGGATGAGGTGATTGTCACGCGCAATGGATCGCCGGCCTTTAGCGCCGCCGTGCGCCCCATGGACGTTTACGTGACGCGCGAGGCGCGCCTCATGGAACACCCCGTAGAGGACGGATCCAAAGTTACGGATCACATCGTTTATGAGCCGACCGAAGTGGCCGTAGAGTGCAACATTATCGGGGATTACCGGTCGGCCTATGCGGAAATTGAGGGCATCTTCAGCCAGGCTCTGGTGCTGGAGGTGTCGACCAAGTCGAAAACCTACCCCAGCATGGTCATCAAGGAAATGCCGCACGGAGAGGACGGCGACAAGTTCGACGCCCTGTCCATGTCGCTCATTTTGCGTGAGGTAGTTTTCGTCCAGCCCGAGACCGCCCAGACTGAGGGCGGGGACAGTTTGTCCGGAGCGTCGGACAGCAAGAGCAAGCCAACCACGGCGCGCGGCCAGCAGTCCACCTCCACGCCCACACGCGGGCAAGCGGCGTCGGCCACATCCAGCGCCAACCGCGCCCAAACGGGGTCCACGCTCTACCGCAACACGTTCGGGAGGTAACCCATGCAGATTCTCCCGCTCATTCAGGTCGCCAGTCAGGAATTTACTTTCCGGGATGGCGACACCCGATGGACCGTCCGGCTCAAAGACTGCGGCGACGTCATGGCAGCCACCATCCTCCGGGATGAGATTGAGGTGGTGTCGGGCGTGCGCGCGCTCCCGGGGGAGTTTTTGATCCCGTTCGCCTATCTGGAGACCGGCAACTTCATGTTCGTCACGGAGGGCGACGAGTTGCCATCCGGTCCGATGCTTGGGATGGGCCAAGAGCTGTATTATTTCGACGCCGCCGAGATGGTAGAGTTGCGCAATGGATAAAATTGATCTGCGCGTTATCAAAGTGACGGTAGAAGTTGGAGAGGAAAGCAAAGTCTATTCCGGCCCAATGGACATTCACGTCACAGGCAATAAAACAACCAGCTCCACCCCCAACAATGCAGACATCAAAATCAGCAATTTGACGGCCGAGGTGCGCAACTATCTTCTGACGGAGACGAGTCCGTTCAACAAAAACCGCAAAAAGAAACGCGTCAAAATTGAGGCGGGTCGCGAGAGCACCGGAACGACGGTCGTGTTCATCGGGGACGTCACGGCGTCCAGCCCAACGCAACCGCCGGACATCGGCATCACTTTGAAATCCCAGACGGGCGCCGCGAGCAAAAACAACGTCGTCCGGCAATCCGGCCGTTCCCAGGAGGGGTTGAAGGACATCTCCGGCCGCGTGGCCAAGGATATGAACCTTGGGTTGGAATTTGAGGCCGATGAGAAAAACATCGCCAATTACAACTTCACGGGCGGAGCGGGCGTTCAGGTTGACGCGCTGTCCCGCGCCGGCCAGTCCCAAGCTTTCGTGGATGACGAAACTCTGGTCGTCAAGAAACGGGGAGCCGCTCGCAAAGGCACGAAAATTATCCTGAATAAAAAATCGGGAATGATCGGAGTGCCAGAAGTGACGGAGACGGGGGTTAACGTCAAAATGTTATTCACCCCAGATGCAAAAATCGGCGGAGAGGTGGAAATAACCAGCGATTTAAACCCTTCCGTCAATGGAAATTACGAAATTTACACGCTTCGATTTGAGCTATCCACGCGGCAAGAGGCGTTTTACTATGTGGCCGAATGTAAAAGACTGGACAAAAAATGACCGAACAAGACCCTTCCCGGGGATTGGACCCGGCAGATTTTGACGGATCGCTTCCGGGGCTGATGCGCTTCGCGTTCCAAAAGATGGCGCAGCGGCAAGAGGGCATGTTGCCGGCCAGGGTCGTGGCATATGACCGCAAAGCGAACCGCGTCAAGCTGGAGATCATGACAAACGTCGTGGGGACGGATGGGAGCGTGACGAAACGGGCGGAAATCGCCAGCGTCCCGGTCCATCGGTTCGGCGGCGGCGGGCTGGTCATCTCAGCGCCGCTTAACCCCGGGGACGTGGGGTGGGTATTCGCCGGGGACCGCGACACCAGCCTTGTCCAGCAGGGAGATTTCGCCAAAGACGCGGCGCCTAACACGGACCGGACGCACTCTTTCGCGGACGGCCTCTTCCTACCGGACAGCGCGCCGCAGTATGACCCGCAGGCCGGGGAGGATGGGGCGCTGACCATCGGGACGCGCGACGGGTCTTTCCGGATCGTTATGGGCGCAGACGGCAAGGCCAAGATTTTCGGAGTGGCGCTGGATATCACCGGCCCCGTGACCATCGACGGCGACTTGACCGTCAGCGGTAGCGTCACGGGCATGGGTGGGGTAAAACTGGAAACGCACCGGCATAAGGACGTTCAGCCGGGCGGCGGCAACAGTGGAGAGCCCATCCCTTGATCACGCTGGACACCACGGCCACCCGGGACATCTTTGTGGACGCGCAGGGCAATCTGGCGTTCGCGCGGGATGCGCAGGCTATCGCCAATGTGACCGCGCGCGCGGCCATGACACGGCGGGGGGACATGGTGCTTTTTCCGGAGCGGGGCTTGCCGATGTTTGAGGCTGTTTGGAATAGCCCGCCCCGTCTTGCGCTCTATGAGGCCGCCTTGCGCGCCCGGTTGCTGGCCGTGCGTGGCGTGCAGGAAATCGAATCGTTGCTGTTGACGCGAGAGGGAGGTGTCCTCCGATACCGCGCGCAGCTCCGCACCATCTATGGCCCGAGGACCGTCAATGGCTGACCCCCTTTATGACCTGATCAACTCGGCCGGCGTTATTATCCCGGATACCGCTGGGCTACTGCAGGACGTCCGAAACGAGTGGACGCAGGCCCTCGGCGCCGAGCTGGTGACGGACCCCGAGACGCCGCAGGGTCGATTGATCACGGCGGAGGTGCTGGCGCGCGAAGCGGTCGTCCAGAATAACGCCAAGCTGGCAAACCAGATTAACCCCAATCAGGCTGGCGGAATTTTTCTGGACGCCATTTGGGCCCTGACTGGCGGTCGGCGCCAACGGGCAATCCAAAGCATCGTTCGGGGCGTCGAGCTGCGTGGGTACCCGGGGACGCAGGTCCTGTCCGGGTCACTCATTGCCAGCAACGACGCGGATTCTCCGCTCTGGCAATTGCTTTCAACCGTCATCCTGTCCGCCGCCGGCGTTGGGTATGGTGATTTCCAGGCGGTCGTTGCGGGCCCAACTCCCGCCGCCGCCAACACCCTGACCCGGATCGTTTCGGCCACGCTGGGATGGGAACAGGTCAACAACCCGGTCGCGGCCGAGTTGGGGGTGGCCGAAGAAACGGATTTGGCGGCCCGCCAGCGTCGGCGCCTGACGCTTGCCCTCCAGGGGGTGGCGCTCCCCGAAGCTATCATTTCGGGGCTCAACGATACTCCGGGCGTGCGGTCCTGCACGTTTCGGGAGAATTACACTAACCTGCCCGTCACCATAGAGGGCGTCACCCTCGGGCCGCATTCCATTTACGCGTGTGTGGATGGGGGAACCGACGCAGCCGTAGCCGAAACCCTCCTGCGCGAAAAATCCATGGGATGTGCATGGAACGGCGGGACCGTGGTCACGGTGACAGAACCCATTTCGGGGCAGGAGTATGCCGTGCGGTTCGATCGCCCGACCGCCATTCCCATTTACATGGCCGTCACAGTCCGGATGAGCGCTCCGGTTGCCGACCCCGCCGGCGCCGTGCGCGCCGCCATCATGCGTTACGTGCGCGGGGAACAAGATGGCGAGGTGGGATTCGCGGTCGGCGCCGACGTCAGCGCCTTTGAGATTTCCGGCGCCGTCAACCGTGACTATCCGGGCCTGTTCGTTCAGGACGTCAAAGTCGGGACGTCTCTGGGGGCAGTCAACCAAACCGTCGTCAACATCCTGATCAACCAGATTGGGACAACGGTAGAGGGTTTCATCGCCGTGACGGTGCTCCCATGAGCGCAATTCAGAACATTGACCTTAGCGTCAATTTGCTTCGGGCCATCCTTTGGCAATATGACGAAGCCGAGGCGCTGCAATCGCTCATCAGCCAGAAGAACGATTGGTTGGACGAGCACAATTCGGGGTTTTGGTCCTGGTGGTATCGCGCGGTTTTCAATGTCGACACGGCCGAAGATTTCGGGCTGGCCGTATGGTCCATCATTCTGGACATTCCCCTGGGTTATGACGTCCCGGCCTCGGGTGACCGCCCAGTATTCGGGTTCGATCCCTATTACCAGAATTTCACCCACGGAAACTTCGGACGCGATCAGGCGGGATTCGTCGGATTGTCACGGGAGCAAAAGCGCCTCGTCATCAAACTCCGGTATTTCCAGCTCATCAGTCGGGGGACCTTGCCGGACGTCAACTATTTCCTGTCCCAGATGTTCGGAGACGCCTATGCGCTCGACAATCTGGACATGACTTTCACCGTGATTTTCCGCACCCGTCCGAGCGCCGCCATTTGGTTCGTCCTGGAAAACTTCGATTTGCTCCCACGCCCGGCGGGGGTAGAAGTCAAGTTGCTGGTGCGCCCCGGTGACTATTTTGGGTTCGACCCGTACTATCAGAATTTTACAAACGGCGTGTTCGCCCCGAGGGTTTGACGATGGCAATCAACATCAAGCGTTGGCTTTTTCCTTTTGCGGTTGCTGGAGACAAAACCCCCATTCCGGAGGCGGTAGACCCTGCGGGCGCCGTCAGCTATCCGCAGGGATGGGGGCCGGATTATGAACGGGACCCGGCAACCGACCCGCTGGCCAAGCGTGTTCCACGCTTGGAATCCAACCAGGCGATGTATGACGTGACGGCCACGTTGAAGGACCTGCAGGAGCAGGGCCTTTCATGGTTCATCGCAGCGGCCCAGAATGAAGGGGTTGCGTTCCCGTACATCAAAGGCGCCCGGGTCCTTTACGACAATGCCGGGGACGTGGGCGTTTATGAGAGTTTGGTAGATTCCAATACCGCCGTCCCCACCGACGCATCCAAATGGGTGAGAGACGTGGCGGCGCGGTTTGCCACGCAGGTGGAAACTGGCGATGGGGCGCGGGGGGATGTCATGATCGCCCCCCGGGAGCTGTCCCGGGCGGTCCAGCGTGGCGCGTGGAATTACGCAGCCGCCGGCGGAACGGCCAACGCCCTGACGGTGACGCTTAATCCGGCTCCCGCCAACAACGCGGCGCTCATCGGCGCGCCCGTACACATCAAACTCGCCGCCAACGCGACGGCGGACGCAACGCTGGCCGTCAACGGTCTCGCCGCGTTGCCGCTCACATATCCCGTAGGAGGGAACCTCAAATATCAGCAACTCCGCGCGGGGGCGATCATTACCGTCATTTCTGACGGGACGCGCTACCAGGTCGTGTCTGGCGCGGCGGTATCCCAGGGGGACATTGCCTTTTTGACGACGACAGGATCGTTCGTCGTCCCGGATGGCGTCTACGAGCTTTTTGTCGAGTGCGTCGGCGCTGGCGGCGGCGGGGGCGGCACGGGGTCCGCTAATACTGGCGGCGGCGGAGGTGGAGGCGGCGGCTACTGCATGGGTATCATCCAGGTCACTCCGGGGCAGGTCATTCCGTACACGATCGGCAACGGGGGAGCGGGCAGCAGCAGCAATGGCGCGACCGGCGGATCCACGAGTTTCGGGTCATTCTTCACCGCCAATGGCGGCGGGGGTGGAGCATCATTCGCGTCCAGTCCGTATGGCGGGATTGGGGGGAGTGGCGCGGGCGGGTACGTGATCAGTGGATGCTACGGTACAGACGGCGGCTGGGACACCCGGGTTGGCGGCAATGGCGGCGCTCCTGGCGGTATCGGCGGAGGCGCTGGCCGTGGCGGCAACGGCCTCGGGATCTCTGCCATCAGCTACGGCGCTGGCGGCGGCGGTGCGTATACCGGTGTCAACGGCGTGGTCAACGGCGGCAACGGCGGTCCCGGCGCGATTATTATCAGATTGGTGAGGTGATGATGATGTACGCTCGAATTGATAATGGCGTCGTCGCCGAGATTTTGCGCCCCGTTGAGGGGTTTGAGATCGCTAAATGTTTCCACGCCGATATCGTGGCCGCACTGGTTGCGTGCGGCCCTGACGTTGAGCAGGGATGGACCTACGACGGTGTCGCATTCGCGGCGCCCGTCACCCCTCCGGTAGATCTTGTAGCCTACGCCGCCAACAAGCGCTGGCGCGTCGAGACCGGCGGGATCATGGTTGGCGGCATGCCAGTGGCGACTGACCGCGAGAGCCAGAGCCTCATTACCGGCGCCCATGCCTATGTACTGGCCAATCCGGACGTGACCATCAAGTACAAGTCTGGGGCGGGATTTGTCGAGCTGGATGCGCCGACCGTGACCTCCGTCGCCACCGCTGTTGCGGCTCACGTGCAGGCGTGCTTTGCCGCAGAGGCTGACGTGGTTGCAGCCATTCAGCGCGGCGGAGTACTCACTTTGGATGACGTAGACGCTTGGCCGTGGCCGTAGCGGCCTCTATACTTCACCCCCAGGAGGGCCGGGGCTGATGAGCTGGCTAGATGATATTGATAAAATCGTGCCGGTCGCCGCAGGTCTCCTGGGGGCCTCTCTCGCCGCAAGTTACGGGCCGGAGCCTGTCTCCCGGCGCCGCTGGTATGCCATCCTGCTTTCGGGGGTGGCGTTCGCCTTTTTTCTCGCTCCGATGACCGCCGCAGCCACGCGCCACTATTGGCCCCTCCCGTGGATTCCCCAGGACGGCAGTCTGGAGGGAGTGGCCGGACTTCTATTGGGAATTTTCGGTATCCACATCACGGGAGCCGTGACGGCCATCGGAACAAAATTTTCCTCGGATCCGTTTGCATGGGTGCCGTGGCTTCGGAGGCTTCGCAAATGACCTTCCGCGATCTGGTCGTCATCCTGTCCATTGCCGGGATTCCGCTGATCTGGATCGGGCTGGAACGTCTGCGGACAATTCCACGCGGCGCGTCTTTCCTGCGGCGTTGCGGTTTTGCGGGAGTGGCGGCTGGCGGCGTGATTATGGCCGCTGCGCAATCCCGCATCGGGGAACACCCTTCCGACACCTGGGCCGCCGCGCGCGTGCTGTTGAGCGGCGGCCTGATGGTCACGCTGGCCGGGGCCATCGCCTGGTCCCGTCACCCCTTGCGATAGCGCCGCCCCACCCAACCGCCGGACGCCCGGATGGGCCAGCCTCGCGCCCACCACGGCATGGTTGCCATGAGGCGTTCGACTTCCTCAACGGTTCCGGTCCCGGCGGAGACTTCTACAACGATTTCGTCATAGACGTGCAGCACGGTCGGATAGCCGGCGGCCTTCAGAAGCCGAATGCCGTGACGTAGAATGTCGTGGGCGATAGCCTGGATGATATTCTCGGCCAGCTTCCCCCCGTAGGTCTTCATGCAGACCTCACCCATCGAACCGTATTTGACGTTCGTGTTGTAAGTCCAATAGGTGATGATTTGCTGGCCGCCCCGATCGGGGTTTGGCGTCAAGCGCGGCGTTCTATAGGTGAGATCGCGGTCAGACGGGAGCGTGATCAGCAGCTTGTCGACGTCGGGGTGGTAACAAAAAGTCAGTCCCCGGAAGAACTGCGGCGCTCCGGGCTGTTTGAGCGCCTGGACGAACATTCCTTCCACGCCGTGAAGGTCTTCAACGAAAGGGTCCCACGGTTTGCCGCGTGACTGGCCGCCCCAAAACTCCACAATAGCCGGGCTCTCATCCCGCCACCGCAGGATAATTTTGCGAATTTCGGTCTCGTCAAACTGGCCGCTCTTGTCGAAATTAAGCCACGCGTTGATCCAGCCGCCGTAACCGAGGGCCAATTCCGCCACCTTGCCGATCTGACGGTCCGGGTGGTGCTTCGTGTGCTCGTCATAGTAGCGCAGATATTCGGAAACTGGCGTCCCGGTAATCTTGCTGGCGGAAACCAGATACATCGGTTCGTCGGCAAGGAAGGCGTCGATTCGCCATTGTTCGCCGGCCATCATGGCCGTGACCACGGCCTCAATGCTGCTGTAGTCACTGGCGATAAGCTGGTTTCCTTCGGACGCCCAGAACAGGCTGCGCAAGCACCCCTGGATGGCCAGCACCGGGTCTCCGTAAAAGTCTGTCAGCAAGCCGGGGTCGCGGCGCGCCATGACCTTGAGGGCGCTCGTTGCCGCTTCGCCATCCTTGCCGGGCCATTCGCGTTTTTTCCGGGCTTCCGTCGTCTCTCGTAACGCAAGGCAATGGTGACACCGGTTCGCATTGGCGTCCTGCTCGCCGCACGATTCGCACCAGTATACGTCCGGCCCCGCCTTGGGCATGTTGAGGGGCTGCGCTCCCGCGCCCGTGGGGCGCCCCGTGCGCGCGCCGTGGTGAAGCATCAGCCCCCGAAGACGCCCGTCAGTGTTGGTCGTATGGCGCATGGCATACAGTTTTTTGACGCTGGCGCTGCCAACAGCTTGCCGGATCTCCAGCACGCGGCGCACATCAGGCGGCAGGAGCGGGCGCCGTAACGCAGCCTCGACGTCATCTTCGGCCAGGGAAGGGATCGGTTGGCCACGGCCTGCGCACCAGCCGACCAGCGCCGAAACCTGCGTCGGGGAAAGTCCTCCCGTCAACGCGGCGCATTCCGGGAAAAGCTTGTCCCGGACTTCCTCATAGACCGCAATGCAGTCCTCGACGCCCTTCAGGTCGACGCCGAGGCCGCGCCAGTTTATCTCCTGGTCAACCAGCCAGAACGCCTCTTCGTCTTCGGACATCGGGGCCATGCGGGGGTGATCGGAGCACTGCTCTTCAGACTCCACGTCCCCCTCGCAATAGATCCCGAAGCGCTCGAAATCTTGGGGGTCGTCCCACGGGAAAATACGGGGAAAGGGCTGCTTTTTGGTCGGGTTCTGGGGGACCGAAAACTTGTTGATGAGCCGCGCGCCCTCGTCATCCTTGAGCTGCACTCCCAAAGTTTTGGCGAGCTGTCCCAGCGCGGGAGGAAAGGTGTTAACCCGGGCTTTGGCTTGCGAGCACCGAACCTGGTGGAAAGGGAGGGGAGGCCACCCCATGCGGAGATGCGCCACGTAATGCCACATGGCGCGCTCGAAGAAAGCGTTGTGAAACTCAATAAGCCCACCGCCGGCCAACCAGCGGAGCAAATCCCATGGCGGGGGATCGCCCTGCGTCCAACGCTGGATGGGCCCACCCGGCAGGCGATAGCGCATGAGCAAAATTTCGGTGCTGGGGTGCTCCGCGTAGGCGTGTGCGCTGACGACCGATATCCCCCGTTTCTTGCTGGCGGCTCCGGCTGGAACCGTCCATTTTTGCCTGTCCGCATCCCACACATTGCCGGCGGCGGAGTACGTTTCCATGTCGGCTGTCGCTTTGAGCATCCCTGCGTCCCTTCAAAACCAAAGGGCCCGAGTCTCCCCGGGCCCTCCGCATTTTTAACCCGTGGCCATCAGGCGATGAAGCCGGCGTCCCGCATCTGCTGGTCCGTCCACCCGGCCGCCTGGTATTGGGCGTAGGTGACGCCGCCAGCGGCCGGGAGCATCTGCGGGCCTGCCGGAGGCGCGGGCGGCGCTGGGGGAGCGGCAGGAGCCGGCGGTGCGGCCGGAACCGCCCCTGGCTGCATATATCCCGCGTACGGCTGGACCGGAGCCACAGGGGCGGGAGCGGGAGCGGGAGCGGGAGCGGCCGGGGCCATTGCCGGCGCGGTGAGCGGGGCGGCCGGCGCGATCGGGGTCGCGCTGGCGCCTGCGGGGAGCGCGGCTGGCGTACCGAAAGCTTCCGTGGCGTCGGGCCCCGAGGTGATGACCTCGCCATGCCCCGTCATCTGGACCAGGGAAAAGTTGGCATACATTCCCGGGTTCTGGGGGTTGCCGTTGGTTTTGTACTGGATGGCGGCACGGCCGTAGTAGCCACGGGGGAAGGCGTTCCGGTCGGACAGGATTCCGTCCGGGGTGTTCTTGCCCATGGCGTAAAGCACCGGCGCAAATCCTGACGCCAGCCGGAGAATTTCGCAGCCAGCATAGCCCGGCTTGGTTGCGTTGTGCTTGCCTTTTTTGTCGTAGCCGTCGCCGTCCACGATCTTGAAGGAAAAGCTGTTGTTGACGCAATTCCCGTTGGGGTCAAAGAACTGCGGCCACGCAGCCCGCGCCGTGGCCATGAGTTGCGCCTTGAAGGCAACCCAAGCCGGGTCGTTCTTCGGGAACGCGAGGCCGAGAACAAATTCAACCCGGGGCGAACCGTCGCTGTTGACGAGGGGTTTGTCCTCGTAATTGGTCGTCTCGGGATTGAAAAGGTCGCCAAAGACAAAGCGGCCGGAGGGGGTGGTTGCCTGGAAAACGGCTGGATTGGTCGACATCAGTCAAAAGCCCTTCGTGCGTCAGATTCGGAGACGAGTTTAACAACCGCCTCGCCGGGCGGCCTATGAGAGATAGCCGAAATGACGGCTTCGTCAACTCCCATTTGCCGGGCCTGCGTGGGGGTAACGGTTCCTGGCTTGGCCAGGTTTTTGCCGGCGCCCAAGCCGATGGCAATGACCATCTCGTCGGGAACAGACCATTTGGCGTGCGTCGTCCGGTTTTCCCGGATGACCCCGGGGACCCGGTCGCCGCGCGTGACGCGCGCCAGCAGATCACCCTCAAGACCAGCAATGGCGTGTTTGAGGGTTTGCGCCGCATCGCGCCATTGTTTGAGCACCAGGTGCGCGACGTCCGATTCCACGGCGCCGGCATGAAGCATCCCGGCCACCGCGACCGCCCCGTAAGCGGACTCCCGGAACACTGAGCACGCATGGTTCGCGCAGTCCCGACACCAGGGGCCGGCCTTGGCTTCCGCGAGATGCGGGGGCTTTTCCGCCTGAAGGCGCGCCAGAGCTTCCGCCGCGCGAGTCTTCAGGATGGCCGCCCGCTCTTTCAGATAACCCGCCGGGACTTCCCAGGTCCGCGCGACGCCACGCGGATGAAAAGCACGAGGCTGGACAATGGTCACGGAGGCCGACCAGACGTCCATGTTAAACCCCAGCGTGACCATCACGGAAATCAGGTAAATCACGCACTGTTCGTTCAAATATTCTTCCACAATGCGGAATCCATATTTGTAATCGAACAACAATACCTTGTTTTCCTGACGGTCCACGACGACTATGTCCGGCGTACCCCAAACATCGGGGTTAATCGTCATGCCGGAAAACGCCCGTTGCTCCACGAGAACCGTGTAACGACTGGGATCGTCCAGGTAGTGCCGCACCAGTTCAACAAGCTTGTCGCCATGATACGCCATTTCCTGCGTGATCGGGGTCCCGGCAGAGTCCGCGTCGTCCACGGCGGGGATGCAGTCCGTCAGGCATTGCGACACATACCAATGCGCCGCCGTGCCTTCTGGCGCCGAGTCCTCATCCCCCGACGAAAGTCGGAGGACGCCGAAGTCTTTGATCATGCGGAGCGCCATGGCGCAATTGGCCCACAACTCCGCAGATGAGGGAGGGAGTAGGGCGTGCTCCGTCATGCGTCGAACGCCTGGAGTCGGGCGAAGAGCCGGGCGCAAAGGTCGGGATTGGTCATCGCAAGCCCGATGTCCCCGCCCTCTTCCTTGGCCAGTTCCATGATGGCGGTCGGGGCGATCTTGCCTGAATCCGCAAGCCGCTTGTTGAGCTGCATTAGCGCCGTGAAATCGACGGCCCCGGTTGCGACCGGGGCGGCTGGCGCTGCGGGAGCGGGAGGCGCGGGAGGCGCGGCAGGAGCCGGCGGCGGCGCAATCGGGGTGGGACCTGCAGGAACGGCCGAGGGGTCAACGCCGCGCTTCCGGCGCCACAGGCCGTCAGACGCGTTAATCTTGGCCGGCGTCGAATGGTACTCCGGATTCCACGGAATGCCGCTCTTGTCGACCTCAACGCCCGGGGTGGTCGCGGCGGGGGCCGGCGGCGCGGGGGCGAACGCCTCTTCGGCGCTGACGGTCGCGGTCGGTTGGGGGGTATCAAAACCCGGACCCTCGTCCACATCATCGCCCCGATCCACCTCAACATTCCCGGGCACGATGCGAACGCCCTGAGAGGAAAGTTGGATGTGCGGCAGATTTTCGGCTTTGCTCATGAGAGCCGCCAAAAACGCCGTAAGGGCCCGGGCGCCCCGGTCGTCAATTGTGTCTGTGTCAAATTCAATCTTGATACCCATCGGGCTTTTCTCCTGGTTGACGGGGGTATGTCTGGCACGATATGACGGAGCCGTCAACTTGTGAGGTGCGCTTTGTTTGAGCTGTTCGACCATCAGGCGACGATCCTGGCCAAGACCCGAAAAGCGTGGGACGAAGGCCATCAGAACGTGCTGTTGCGGGCGGACACGGGCATCGGAAAGACCGTCATGCTGTCGGACGAAGTCCGGCGCCGTGGCAATCTCCCCTCCTGCACTTTCGCCCACCGGCAAGAGCTGGTTGGCCAGCTTTCTCTGTCCCTGGCGCGGCAGGGCGTGCAGCATAACGTCATCGCCCCTGAAAAAGTAGTGCGCGCCATCAGCGCCAACCACGTCCGCAAGGTCGGCCGCAGCTTTTTTGTCCCCAATGCGCCTGCCGCCGTGGCCGGCGTGGATACCCTTATCCGACGACCCGTGACCGCGTGGGACCGGAGCGTCAGGCTCTGGACGGCTGACGAAGCGCATCACGTTCTGCGCGCCAACAAATGGGGCACCGCGACCGAGCGCTTCACGCACCCGCAATGTCAGGGTTTGGGGCCGACCGCCACGCCCCAGCGTGCCGATGGCCACGGGCTTGGGCGTCACGCTTCGGGCCTCTTTGACGTGATGGTTGAGGGGCCGCCCATGCGTTGGGCGATCGACAACGGCTATCTGACGCCTTATCGCATCGTCCTCCCCGAGACGGACCTTGCCAAAATTGACATCGGAGACGTGTCCGCCGGCGGGGACTGGTCGTCCCAAAAACTGCGTGACGCGTCGGTAAAATCCCGCATCGTCGGGAACGTGGTCGAGGAATACCGCAAGCGCGCCGCCGGCATGCTGACGGTGGTGTTCGCCACGGACGTCGACACGGCCGAAGAGATGGCCGCCAATTTCCGCGCCGCCGGCGTGCCCGCCTCCAGCATCACCGGCGAAATGCACGACTCGGCGCGCTGGCAGGTCATTGAAGATTTCGAGGCCCGGCGCCTCCAGGTGCTGGTGGCCGTGGACATCATTTCCGAAGGCTTCGATCTGCCCGCCGTCGAGTGTGCCATTTTCTGCCGACCCACCATGTCCCTCGCGCTTTACATGCAACAGTTTGGCCGCGCCCTGCGCGTCATGGCCGGCAAGCTGGAAGCGCTCATCATCGATATGGCCGGCAACTTCAAAAATTTCGGGCCGCCGGATCGCCCGCGCCAGTGGACGCTGGACGGCGCCGACCGCAAGAGTGGAACGCGCAATTACGTCGAGCCGACCTATACTTGCTCCAGCGACTCCTGCGCCCAGCCTTACGAAAAATGGCGCACGGAATGCCCGCATTGCGGCGCGCTCCCGCCGCCGCCGGCGGACAGGTCCTCCCCGATGGTCGTGGCCGGCGATCTGGTAGAACTTGACCCGGCCACCCTCGCGGCGATGCTGGGCGACGTGGGGCGCGCCGAAATGTCGGCCGCTGAGTTTGCGCAAGACCTGCACGCACGCCGCGTCCCGCTCATCGGCCACAGTCGCCAGCTATCGCATCACCTCGCCAAACAGGCAGCCCGCGAACCCTTGCGGGCTGCCATGGAGTTGTGGGGCGGCGCGCGGCTGGCGGACGGCCTCAACGATCGCGAGATGCAGAAGCTGTTCTTCCACCGTTTCGGCGTGGATGTGATCACGGCGCGCACGCTCCCCGTGGCCGAAACCGAATCCCTGACCATCAAAATCTATGAGGAATTTGCCAATGCAGACGCAGCTCTTTGACTGGGCTCGCCGCTGGGGCGTGCCGGAACAGGCCATCCCGGAGCTGGCCACGCTGCTGGGCACGAGCGATCTGCCGCCTATTGCCCCTCCCCCGCCGCCCAGCGCGCGCGAGGGGTGGGTGCAAGGCCAGGTGCGTATGCGCGCACCCTACGTGGGCATGCACTTGTGGCGCAACAACGTCGGCGCCCTCAAAGATGAACGCGGCGTGCCGGTGCGCTACGGGCTGGCCAATGACAGCAAGCAACTCAACGACCGGATCAAGAGCGGGGACCTCATCGGCATCCGCCGCGTGACCATCACCCCCGCCATGGTCGGGCACGTCATCGGACAGTTTGTCAGCCGGGAATGCAAAGCGCCGGGGTGGCGCTACACCGGCACTCCGCGCGAGAAAGCCCAACTGGCCTGGGCGTCACTGGTCCAACTCAACGGGGGAGACGCCGGCTTTATAGCCAACCCCGACGAGTTGCGCTAAGTTGACCGCCACGTCAGGAGGTTTTTATTTATGCACCAGATAGATTTTCGACGCGAGCGGGGGCCGACAGCCACCGAACGCAAGCGGGCCGCGCTCGTGGACGTCGGCTTGCAGTTGGCCGAGGTCGACGGCTATCAATGGTTGACGCGGGATGGCGTCGCCCGGGCCGCTGGAGTGGCGGCGGGGACGGTCAGCAACCTTTGCGGGACCATGCGCGATTTCAAGCGCGCGGTGCTGCAGGCGGCGGTTGATCGCAACATTCCCGCCATCGTGGCGCAGGGACTGGCGGATCGTCACGAGATCGCCCTTGCCGCGCCGGAGGACGTAAAACGGGCCGCGCTCGCCCGTCTCTCTAACTGACGGGGCCGCCGTGCTGACGCTACCTGACGCAATTTCACCCCTCGCGGCTTATCCGCAATGGATTCACTGGCGCGCCGAATGGGACCCGGCTCGCAACAAATGGCAAAAAATCCCCGAGCAAATCAACGGCTACGGGGCCTCCACCACAAACCCGGCGCACTGGGCTACCCATGCCGCCGCCGCCGCCGCGCTGGCGTCCCGGCCTGCCGGGTTTGAGGGCGGACTGGCGTTCGTCTTTGCTGACTCGGACCCGTTCTTTTTTCTCGACATTGACAATTGCGGCGACGGCGCGGGCGGTTGGTCACAGCACGCCTTGACCATTTTGGGATGCTTCCCCGGATGCGCGGTCGAGGTGTCGCACAGCGGCTCCGGCCTGCACGTCTTCGGGTCGTGTCCGCCCGGCATCGCCAAAGACAAGGGCCGCAAGAATGCCGCCAAGGGCCTGGAGTTTTATACGCGCGAGCGGTTCGTGGCGTTCACCGGCAATTTCGCGGCAACCGGCTCCGCCGCGACCGCCGTGGACTGGCGCCCGTTCGTGGCGACTCAATTCCCGGAGACCGTGGCTAATGGTATCGGCTGGACCACGGAGCCGGTCGAGGGCTGGAAAGGCCCGGAGGATGATGACGAGCTGATTCGCCGGATGATGGAAAGCCGGCCCAGCGCCGCCGCGTCCCTCGGCAACAAGCCGACCATCCAGGATTACTGGCACAACAACGTG
>Ga0182747_1000339_pt1 | contig 46682 bp, 41 predicted proteins | sample eDN3rd30CBELigBY_FD_128526 | JGI IMG/M metagenome (GOLD analysis project Ga0182747, IMG submission 128526) | Enriched backyard soil microbial communities from Emeryville, California, USA - eDNA 3rd pass 30_C BE-Lig BY (version 2) (version 2) | ecosystem: Environmental > Terrestrial > Soil >... | reverse complement strand
GGCTTGGTCTTCAGTTCGCCTGCGCTTGGGATATAGGGCAGCAGTGTCAGGTGGATGTAGATCACCTGGCCGCGCGGCATATCGTTGCCGAACTGGCGGATGGCCTCGAAGAACGGCAGGCCTTCGATATCACCGACCGTGCCGCCGACCTCGACCAGCACGAAATCGTAGCCGTCATTGCCGTCGCGGACGAAGTCCTTGATGGCGTTGGTAACGTGCGGGATGACCTGAATGGTGGCGCCGAGATAGTCGCCGCGGCGCTCCTTCGTCAGGATGTCCTGATAAATGCGGCCCGTGGTGATGTTGTCGCGCTTGGTCGCCGGATTGCCGGTGAAGCGCTCGTAGTGGCCGAGATCGAGATCAGTCTCGGCGCCGTCATCGGTGACGAAAACCTCGCCGTGCTGATACGGGGACATCGTGCCCGGATCGACGTTGAGATAGGGATCGAGCTTGCGAAGCCGGACCTTGTAGCCGCGAGCTTGCAAGACCGCGCCGAGAGCTGCGGATGCGAGACCCTTGCCGAGGGAAGAGACCACGCCGCCGGTGATGAAAATGTACCGCGCCATGGGGCCTAACCTCTAGACGTCGCGAATCGATTCGGGGAGCGCCAAATGCGGTTGGCTGCCCCGCGCCTGTGCGTAGCGTGAAAAAGTGGTGAAACGGGAGGCTCTTGCATCGGTTCTTTCATGCCGAACAGTGGCGCGGACCACATCCGCGCCAGCGGAACGTCTGACGTCCGCATTAGGGCCGCCAAACTGAGAAGGGCCGGAAGTTCCGGCCCTTCTGCTGTGGCTATTTCGATTGCGGGACCTGGGGTCCCGAAGGCGTGGCCGGCTGGCCTCCGCCGAGCTGGTTGAGCAGACCACCAGTACCGCCGCCAATCGGCGGCGCCGAGCCCGGCGCGCCGGCCGGCGCCGAGGTGCCGCCCTGGAGGATAGACGTCGGCGTCCGGTTCATGCCGGCCAAAATCGACAGGATCAAGCTCGTCAAAAAGAACAGGCCGGCGAGGATCGCGGTGCTGCGGGTGAGGACGTTGGTGGTGCCGCGGGAGGACATGAAGTTGCCGCCGCCGCCGCCGCCGCCGATACCGAGCCCTCCGCCTTCGGAGCGCTGAAGCAACACCACCCCGATCAGGGCGAGCACCAGCATCAGATGGATAACGATAACGACGTGCTGCATCTCAAAACGTCCGTTCGTAAAATCAGGTCAAAACCGGTCGGTCAGGCTGCCATTCCGGCGCTTGTCGCCCGCTATATAGGAATTCGCGGCGGTCTCTACACGATCGCGCCGGCAATTTCCACCCTACCCGTAGTAAATCGCGGTAAGGGCTCAGGAATCCCCTTCTTCCGGCCGCGCGCCGAATATCCGGCCGGAATGCAGGGTTCCGGCCGGCAGCGCTTTGGCGGCGGCTCAGCGCCCGCTCCGGGTGTCCAGCAGGAACGCCCGCAGGGCCTCGCCAATTTCGGTCGGCGAGTCTTCCTGGACGTAGTGGCTGCCCTTGACCGTCACCTCGCATTGGTTTGGCCACGCCCGGCAAAATTCTCTCGCCCGCCCGGTGATCAGTGCTCCCGGCTCCGCGTTGATGAAAAGCTTGGGAACCGGCGATTCCGCCAGCCAAGCGCTGTACCGCTCGACGACCGCAACGACGTCGGCCGGCTCGCCGTCGATCGGAAGCTGACGCGGCCATTCCAGCGTCGGCCGGCGCGTTTCCCGCAGTAGAAATGGTTGACGATAGGCAGCCATTTCCTCTTCGCTCAGACTGCGCAGAACGCTTTTCGGCAAGACGGTTTCGACGAAGAAATTGTCGTCCAGCACCATCCGCTCGCCCTTGGGCGATCGCAGCGCGCGAAATATCTGGTCGCGGCCGTCCGGGAAGTCGCTCCAGTGCCGGGGCTGCACGATGGCCTCCATGTAGGCAATGGCTTGAACCTGCGCCGGAAACCGTGCGGCCCGATTGAAGCCGAGCGCGGAGCCCCAGTCGTGAAGAACCAGTGTCACGTCGCGCGTCAGCCCCAGCGCTTCGAACCAGGCGTCAAGACAGGTGACGTGATCGGCGAACCGGTAGGTCCCGGTCGGCGAAGGCCCGGATCTCCCCATGCCGGCCAGATCCGGCGCCAGACAACGGCCGAGGTCGCTGACATGCGGGATGATGTTGCGCCAGAGATAGGACGAGGTTGGATTGCCGTGAAGAAAGACGATCGGGTCGCCATCGCCGACTTCGGCGTAGCTGATTTCCGTTCCGGCAACCCGCACGCTCCGGCGGGGATGCGGGTCATTGGCACTGATGTTTGTCATCGTTTCACCTGTGTTTGCGGGCGCGGTTTGCTGCCCGAACCCAAGCGATAAGGGATCGCCAGCTGCGCGAAAATTCGCTAAATTCGATCAATGGCTGATCGTTTTCGCACAAGGCTGGACTGGAGCGATGTTCGCGTTTTTGCCGCACTGGCGCGCCACGGCGGCCTCTCGGCGGCGGCTCGCGCGCTTGCGGTCAATCACGCCACGGTGGCGCGACGTTTCGCCAATCTCGAAAAGGTTCTTGGGACTAAGCTGCTGGAGCGGCGTCCAACGGGCTACATATTGACGGCCGCGGGGCGACAGGCTCTCGAAGGCGCCACGGCCATGGAGCAGTCCGCCGCCATGCTGCAGCAGGTGCAGGCGGCGCCCGCTGTGGCCGGCATGATACGCGTGACGGCCACACCCAGCATGGCCGCCTACGTTATCGCAAGGCTGAGGCCCCTGCAGGAGATGTATCCAGCGCTGGACTTCGAAGTGACGACGGAGCGATCGCGCGCCAGTCTGCCGCGTCACCAGTCCGACATTGCACTACGTCTCGGGCGGCCGGAGCGCGGTGGCATTCTGGGCCGTCGCGTCGCCAAAGTGGGTTACGGTTATTACGCCACCGCGGAATGGCGCGACCGGTTACTCGGGGGCGCCTCACCGGTGCTCATCGGCTTCGATGAGGCGGGCGCGCAATTTCCAGAGGCGCGCTGGTTGGCCGAGCGGTTTCGCGGAGTTCGCATCGGGTTTCGGAGTAATTATCAAACCGGCCAGATCGCCGCCGCCTGCGCCGGCCTCGGCATTGCGATGCTGCCACATTTTCTTGCGGCAACCGAACCGACGCTGGCGCGGCTTTCCCTTCCGCAAAAACCGCCGGACCGGGAACTGTGGCTGCTCACCCGCAGCGATGTCCGCAGTACGCAGCCGGTGCGCATCGCGACGGAGTATCTGGTCGAGCTATTCCGACGGGATCGGGCGCTTTTCGAAGGCCGTTAGCTTTTGCGCTACCGATAGACGCCGGCGATTCCGAGGAAATCCGCCGCCTTCAGGCTCGCCCCGCCGACCAGGGCGCCGTTGACGTCGGCAATCGTCAGCAATTCGCCGGCATTCGACGGTTTTACAGACCCGCCGTAGAGAATACGCACGCCGGTGCCAGCCGCGCCGAAGCGGCCGACCAGGGTCTTGCGGATGAAAGCATGAACCTCGGCGACATCGGCCGGCGTCGGGGTCAGGCCGGTGCCGATGGCCCAGACCGGCTCGTAGGCCACCACCAGGTTATCCGCCGTCGCGCCGTCCGGCAGCGAACCGGCGAGCTGGTCGCCGACGACCGCCAGCGTCCTGCCCGCCTCCCGCTCGGCGCGCTGCTCGCCGACGCAGACGATCGCCGTCAGCCCGGCCCGCCAGGCCGCTTCCGCCTTGGCCTTGACCTCGGCATTGCTTTCCTTGTGGTCGGTGCGGCGCTCCGAATGGCCGACGATAACCGCCTTTGCGCCGGCATCGGCAAGCATTTCCGCCGCGATATCGCCGGTATGCGCGCCGGACGCCTTGGCGTGGCAGTCCTGGCCGCCAATCAACAGGCTCGAACCCTTGGTCGCCCAGGTGAACTGAGCGATCAGCGTGGCGGGAGGACAGATCATCAGGTCGGCCTTGCCGGCGAGGTCGGCCGCGCCTGTCTTCATGCCGTCCAACTCGCCGATCGACGCCGCGAGCCCGTTCATCTTCCAGTTTCCCGCAACCAGCGGCCTGATCCGTCCCGACGCCATCGCTATCGCCCTCTGTTTCCGGCTGAATTTCCGCCTGCGGTTAGCAAAGGCGGCCCGCCTGCGCCATAGTGTCCTTGCGACGCAGCCCCGGCTTTGCGGGGTTCTCCGTGGCGTTGCAAGGAGTTGGGCCCATCCCTATAAGGGCCCGGCCTCTGATTTCCCCTGAATTGCGAACGAGACGGAACGCTCATGCTGCGCGGTATTCACAAGGCTACGTCCACCTGGCTCGGCAAAGCCGTGATGGCCGTTGTCATGGGCTTTCTGATCCTGTCCTTCGCGATCTGGGGCATTGGCGACATCTTCCGCGGCTTCGGCGCCAATTCGGTCGCCAAAATCGGCGGCACCGAGATTACCATTGAGCAGTTCCGGCAGTTCTACACCGACAAGCTGCAGCAGCTGAGCCAGCAACTGCGCCGTCCGATCACGCCGGACCAGGCGCGCGGCCTCGGCCTCGACCAGCGCTTCCTCGGCCAGATGCTGGCCGAAGCCGCGCTCGACGAAGAGGCCCGCAAGCTGCGCCTCGGCCTGTCGGACAAGACCATCGCCGAGCGGATCATGGACGATGCGAACTTCAAGGGCCTCAACGGCCAGTTCGATCGCGGCCGTTTCGAACAGATCATCCGCAACGCCGGCTTCACCGAGCAGCGCTACGTCGCCGAGCAGCGCAAAGTGCTGCTGCGCCGCCAGATCGCGCAAAGCGTCAGCGGCGAATTGCCGGTGCCGAAGACCATGATCGATGCGGTCAACCGCTATCAGAACGAGCGCCGTTCGATCGAATACGTCCAGCTCGGCGCAGCGCAGGCCGGCAACATTCCCGAACCAAGCGCCGAGGAACTGGCGAAGTATTTCGACGAACGCAAGACCACCTTCCGCGCGCCGGAATATCGCAAGGTCACGATCCTGACGCTGACGCCGGCGGAACTCGCCAAGCCCGACGCCATTCCTGACGCCGACGCCAAGGCTCTCTACGACCAGCGCAAGGACAGCTTCGGCGTCGCCGAAAAGCGCGAGGTCCGCCAGATCGTCTTCCCGAATGCCGACGAAGCTGCCGCTGCCGAAGAAAAGATCAAGAAAGGCGCAACCTTCGACGACATCGTCAAGGAGCGTGGCCTCAACGCCGCCGATACCAATCTTGGTGTGGTGACCAGGCGCGATATCATCGATCCCGCCGTCGCCGATGCCGCATTCTCGCTGCAGGCCGGCCAGGTCAGCGCGCCGATCAAGGGCACCTTCGGCACAGTGCTGGTCAGCGTCGGCAAGATCGAGCCAGGTTCGCAGAAGACCTACGAAGAGGTCGCGCCGGAGATCAAGAAGCAGTTCGCCGAACAGCGCGCCCGCAACGAGATCAACGATCTGCGCGACAAGATCGAGGACGAGCGCGCCGGCGGCGCGACGCTCGCCGAAACCGCCAAAAAGCTGAACCTCAAGGCGACCGAGATCGACGCCGTCGATCGCTCCGGCCGTGCCCCGGACGGCAATCCCGTCGCCGCCATACCGCGTTCGCCGGATGTGATCGGCGCCGTCTTCGGCAGCGATGTCGGCGTGGATAGTGAAGCCCTGCAACTGCCCGACGGCGGCTTCCTCTACTACGACGTCACCGATATCACCCGTTCGCGCGAGCGCACGCTCGACGAGGTCAAGGATCAGGTGATCGCGCGCTGGCGCGCCGAAGAGCTCTCCAAGCGATTGAAGGCCACCGCCGACGACATGCTTGGCCGCCTCAAGGGCGGCATGCAGATGGCTCAGCTCGCTTCCGAGAACGGACTACAGGTCGAAACCGCGTTCGGCTTGCAGCGCGGCCAGTCCGCCGGCGGTCTTCCCGCCTCCGTGTCGGATGCCGCGTTCAGAACCGGAAAAGACGCGTTCGGCATTGCCGACAGCGACAATGGCGATCGCCGCTACATCTTCCGGGTGACGGAGGTCAGCGTGCCGCCGATCAATCCGCAGGGCGCCACACCGGACCAGCTCAAGGCGAACCTGCAGGCTTCTTACGCCGACGATGTCATTGGGCAGTATCTCGCCCGTCTGGAGAGCGATCTCAGCGTCAAGATCAATCAGCAGGCGGTCAACCAGGTCGTCGGCGGTCAGGCCAACAACTAAGGCGCTATCAAGCCGCGATGCAGATCGAACCGTCCGAGAACGCTTTCGCGGAACGCTACAATCGCGGCGAGCCGCAGGTGGTGTGGACCACGCTCGTCGCCGATCTCGAAACGCCGGTGTCGGCCTTCCTCAAGGTCGGCGGCGGCAAGCCGATGAGCTTTCTGCTCGAGTCGGTCGAAGGCGGCGCCGTGCGCGGCCGCCACTCGATTATCGGCATCGAGCCGGACGTGGTCTGGCGCGCCAACGGCACGAAAGCCGAGATCAATCGCGCGGCGCGCAGCAAGCCGGAAGCCTTCACGCCCTGCTCCGAGCAGCCCTTGTCGGCGCTGCGTACGCTGATCGCCGAGAGCCGCATCGGTCTGCCGGAAGAGCTGCCGCCGATGGCGGCCGGCGTGTTCGGCTATCTCGGCTATGACACCGTGCGGCTGATCGAAGACCTGCCCGCGGACAAGCCCGATCCGATCGGTATTCCCGACGCCATCATGGTGCGGCCGACCATCGTCGTGGTGTTCGACGCCGTAAAGGACTCCATTACCGTCGTGACGCCGGTGCGCCCGGAAAAAGGCGTCGAAGCCAAGGTGGCACTGGCGCGCGCGACCGAGCGTTTGTCCTCGGTCGTCGACGCGCTCGACCGGCCGCTCGACAAGGCGCTGTCCGAATATGTCGAGGGCCCGCTCGACGTGCCGCCGGTGTCCAATACGACGCCCGCCGAATACGCCGCGATGGTGGGCAAGGCCAAGGAATACATCGCCGCCGGCGATATCTTCCAGGTCGTGCTGGCGCAGCGCTTCGAGGCCCCGTTCAAGCTGCCAGCCTTCTCGCTGTATCGCGCGCTTCGCCGCACGAATCCGTCGCCGTATCTCTACTTCCTCGATTTCGGCGGCTTCGCCGTATCGGGCTCGAGCCCGGAAATTCTGGTGAAGGTGGCGAACGACGTCGTCACCATTCGCCCGATCGCCGGCACAAGGCCGCGCGGAGCGACGCCGCACGAGGACAAGGCCTTCGAGGCAGAACTGCTCGCCGATCCGAAGGAGTGCGCGGAGCATCTGATGCTACTCGATCTCGGCCGCAACGATGTCGGCCGTGTGTCCTCGATCGGCTCGGTGAAGGTGACCGACAAATTTTTCGTCGAGCGCTACAGCCACGTCATGCACATCGTCTCGAATGTCGAAGGCAGGCTCGATCAAAAATACGATGCGCTCGATGCGCTGGCCGCCGGCTTTCCGGCCGGCACGACGTCGGGCGCGCCGAAGGTTCGCGCGATGCAGATCATCGACGAACTGGAGAAGGACAAGCGCGGACTTTACGCCGGCTGCGTCGGCTATTTCTCGGCCGCCGGCGAGATGGACACCTGCATCGTGCTGCGTACGGCGCTGGTGAAGGACGGCAAAATGTATGTGCAGGCCGGCGCGGGCATCGTCGCCGACAGCAATCCGGCCTCCGAGCAGCAGGAATGCGTCAACAAGGCCAAAGCCCTGTTCCGCGCGGCGGAAGAAGCACGGCGCTTCGCCAGCACGGCAAAGCGCGGCCAGTAGCGCGGCTGTAGCGACAATCGTTTAGGTTGTGTTACGGTTGCGATATGGATCTGATCCGCAACGAGCGCACGAAGCTTCTGGCAAACGCTGTGAACAACACGGCAGTGGCGGTGATTGTGACAACTGTCATCACCCCGTTGGCTGGCCTTCTCTATGGCATTCAACCGGTTCCAGGCGCGATCTGGTTTGCCTATTGGTTCCTCTGGCTTTTCGTGGGAGTCGGCCTACATTTCTCTGCACAAGCTGTCCTCGGGAGGCTGACGTCATGACACCTCTACAGGTTTATTTGTTGGTGGCTCCGTTAGTTTTGCTCGCAATGGGTGCTGGTGCCGCTTACTGGTGGACGCACTATTACTATCCAGACGAAAGTAGAGATAAGCCCCGCTGATGTCACACGACCACCCACACGATCACGACCATTCGCACGATCACTCCCACGAGCCGAAGTGGAAACACGACGGCGTCCGCGTCATCCCGGGCAACTCGCTCGATCCCAACACCGCTTCGACGCCGGGCATGGACCGCAAGGCGGCGATCAACGCCGCGCGCGTCGGCGCGCAGAAAATTTGGGCTGGCACCGTCCACATTCATCCCAATGCCAAGACCGGCGCGCATCATCACGGCGAACTCGAGAGCGTAATCTACGTCATCCGCGGCAAGGCGCGCATGCGCTGGGGCGAGAACCTGGAATTCACCGCCGAGGCCGGCCCCGGCGATTTCATCTACGTGCCGCCATTCGTGCCGCATCAGGAAATCAACGCCAGCCCCGACGAAGTGCTGGAATGCGTCCTGGTCCGCTCGGACAACGAGGCCGTGGTGGTCAATCTCGATATCGAACCGGTCGAGAAGCCGGAAAACGTCGCCTGGATCGACCCGATCCATAAGGCCTGACGCCGCCGCTCATGCTATAAGGCCCCCGGGGATGGCGCTAACGGCCAAATCGGGGGCCGAGTTTGATCGACACAATCGTTGTCCGGCTTGACCGCCTGGTCGCCGGCATTATCGCCGCGGTGCGCTGGCTAGCGCTACCGCTGATCGTGCTGCTGTTTCTACAATGGCCGCTGCGCGACATCGTGCGCGGCTATTCGCGCGAGGCCAACGATCTCGGCCAGATCTTCTTCGCCCTGTTCGTCGCAGCCAGCATCACTGCCGCAACCCGCGCCGGCACGCATCTGGCCGCCGATACGCTCGCGCATCGCTATTCGCCGCGCACACGCGCGGTGCTGGGCAAAATCGGCGTCGTGATCGGCCTGCTGCCATGGGCGGCCATTGTCCTCGCCACGTCGGCGGCGCCGGTCTGGAATTCGCTCAAAGGCATTGAGGCTTTTCCCGACACCAACAATCCTGGCTATTTCCTGATCAAGTTCGCGCTGTGGCTGATGGCCGGCACGGTGCTGCTGCAGGGCATCGCCGATCTTCTGCGCGGTCCGGGAGAGCCGTGATGCCGTGGCTCGGGCTTGCTTTGCTGACCGGAGTCGGCGCCGGCATACTGTTCACCGGCCTGCCGGCCTTTCTGGTGCTGATCGCCGCGGCGGTTGCCGGCATGGCGGTTGGCGTCGCCGCCGACGCCTTTCCGGCGGCGCTGATCGGCGCCCTGCCGGGGCGTCTGATCGGGCTGTTCGAATCCGATCTGCTGCAGGCGCTGCCGCTCTATGTGACCATGGGCCTGCTGCTCAACCGCCTGCCGGTCGCCGATGCGCTGTATCGGGCCTCGAACGCCGTGATGCCGCGCAAGCCGCAGGCGCCAATGGTGTCCGGCATGATGCTCGGCGCCCTGCTCGGACCGATGAACGGATCGGTCGGCGCCAGCGTGCTCGGCCTGTCGCGCGTGGTGGCGCCCAAGCTGGCCGCCGAAGGCGTGCCGCAGGCGCGGCGCGAAGCCTTGGTGGCGGTGGCCTCGACGCTGGGCGTGCTGGTGCCGCCGTCGCTGGTGCTGATCCTGCTCAGCGACGCCATGCTGTCGGCGCACACCATGGCGGTGACCGAGACCGGCCGCAGCGACCGCGTCGTCAACACCGGCGACATATTCCATGCCGCGCTGATCCCGGCCGCCATTTTCCTCGTGCTCTGCCTGGCTCTGGCTTGGTGGAGCGGGCGCGACGTTGCCGGCCAGCCGGCGCGGACGAATCTGACGCGCGGCGAAGGCGTGCTCGCCGCGGTGTCGCTCGCGGCGCTGCTGACCCTGCTCGGCGGCGTGGCGGCCGGTTACTTCTACGCCGTCGAGGCGGCGGCCATGGGCGCCTTCGCGCTGCTAGCCGCAGGTCTCACCAGCGGGCGCCTGCACGGCAAGGCGCTGGGCGACCTGCTGCACGAAGCGATTGCCATTACCGGCGCGCTGTTCGCGCTGCTGGTCGCGGCCACGACGTTCACGCTGGTGCTCCGCCTGCTCGGCACAGACCGGCTGGTGACGGATCTGGTGCGCGGCATTCCCGGCGGCGATATTGGCGCTACTGCGGCGGTGCTGGCGGTGATCGCGCTGTGCGCCTTCGTGCTCGATGCCTTCGAGATCATCTTCGTCGTGCTCCCGATCCTGCTGCCGCCGTTGCTGATCAAGGTCGCCGATGCGCGCTGGGTCGCCGTGCTGGTACTGCTGACGCTGCAACTCAGCTTCCTGCTGCCGCCGTTCGGCTACGCGCTGATGATGGTGCGCGGCGCGCTCAAGCCCGCTTCGCCGTTCAAGGCCTTCGTGCGCGCGCTCATGCCCTTCCTCGCGGCCCAGTGGCTGCTCCTGGCGCTGGTGCTGGCCTTCCCGCGCCTCGTCCATGTCCTCGACCGGGACAAGGACCTGTCGCGCGCCCCGGCCGCGGCTATGTCGAATGAGGAAATCTCGAAGCGGCTGAACGACATGATCCAGTTGCCGCCGCTCGACCTGCCGAAATGACGAGGGGCGTCCCCTGTCGCTTGACCCCTGCCTCCCCAAGCCTTTAAGACCCTGACAAGTCTTGGAAAAGGCTGGCCTGGAAAACATGATCGTCCTGATCGACAACTACGACAGCTTCACCTTCAACCTCGTCCATTACCTGGGCGGGCTGGGGGCGGATGTCGTTGTCCATCGCAACGACAAGATTAGCGCCGAAGCTGTCGTTGCTGCCGCGCCGGAAGCCATCGTGCTCTCGCCCGGCCCCTGTACGCCGAACGAGGCCGGTATCTGCCTCGACCTCATAAAGGCCGCCTCCCCGACCATTCCGATGTTCGGCGTCTGCCTCGGCCACCAGGCCATGGGCCAAGTGTTCGGCGGCAAGGTCATCCGCGCGCCGCAGATGGTGCATGGCAAGGTCTCCGAGATCAGCCACGACGCCTCGGGCGTCTTCCGCGGCATCAACGGCGCGTTCAAGGCAACGCGCTATCATTCGCTGATCGTCGAGCGCTCTTCGATGCCGGCCGAATTGCGCGTCAATGCGCAGACCGCCGACGGCCTCGTCATGGGCATGGCGCATACGTCGCTGCCGCTGCACGGCGTGCAGTTTCATCCCGAAAGCATTGCGTCCGAGCACGGCCATTTGATGCTCCGGAATTTCCTGGAGCTGGCCGCGGCGTGGAACAGAAAACAGGGCCGGACAACGGCCGCCGCCACGCGCGAGCCCGCGCATCTGGCGAGTTGAGGAGACGATCCGTGGCCGACGAATTCAAAGCGCTGATTGCCAAGGTCGCAACCGGCGCCAGCCTCACCCGCGAGGAAGCTGCCAACGCCTTCGACCGCATGATGTCCGGCGAAGCGACGCCCTCGCAGATGGGCGGCCTGCTGATGGCACTGCGCGTGCGCGGCGAGACCGTCGACGAAATCACCGGCGCGGTGACGACCATGCGCGCCAAGATGCTCGGCGTGAAAGCGCCCGCCGACGCCGTCGATATCGTCGGCACCGGCGGCGATGCCTCGGGCTCCTACAACATCTCGACCTGCGCCGCCTTCGTGCTGGCCGGCACCGGCGTGCCGGTCGCCAAGCATGGCAACCGCGCGCTGTCGTCGAAATCCGGCTCCGCCGATGTGCTGATGGCGCTCGGCGTGAAAATAGACCTCACGCCCGAACAGGTCGGCAGGTGCATCGCCCATGCGGGCATAGGCTTCATGTTCGCGCCGTCGCATCACCCGGCGATGAAGAATGTCGGCCCGACCCGCGTCGAGCTCGGCACCCGCACCATCTTCAACCTGCTGGGGCCGCTGTCGAATCCGGCCTCGGTGAAGCGGCAGATGATCGGCACCTTCTCCAAGCACTGGATCGAGCCGATGGCCAAGGTGCTGGACAATCTCGGCTCGGAGAGCATCTGGGTCGTGCACGGCTCCGACGGCCTGGACGAGATCACGACCTCGGGCCCGACTAGCGTCGCTGAACTCAAGGGCGGCAAAATCCGCACGTTCGAGATCACGCCGGAGGATGCCGGGCTGACGCGTTCCAAGCCGGATGCGCTCAAGGGCGGCGACGCCGACACCAATGCCAAGGCCCTGCTCGACGTGCTCAAGGGCAAGAAAGGCCCGTTCCGCGACGTCGCTATCCTCAATGCCGCCGCGGCGCTGCTGGTCGCCGGCAAGGCCAAGGACCTCAAGGAAGGCGCGGCGCTCGCCGCCCAGTCGATCGATTCCGGTGAAGCCGAGGGTCGGCTCGACCGCCTGATTGCGGTATCCTGCGCCACGGAGGAGTAGTTCCCTTGGCCGATATCCTGAAGAAAATCGAAGCCTACAAGCGCGAGGAAATCGCGGCGGCCAAGCGCGTCCATTCGCTGGCCGACCTTGAGGCGCAGGCCAAAACCCTGCCCGCGCCGCGCGGCTTCCAGCGGGCCCTCGAGGCCAAGGTCGCCGCCGGCGACTATGCGCTGATCGCCGAGATCAAGAAGGCGAGTCCGTCCAAGGGGCTGATCCGGCCGGATTTCGACCCGCCGGCGCTGGCGAAGGCCTATGAGGCCGGCGGCGCCGCCTGCCTGTCGGTGCTCACCGACGCCCCCAGTTTTCAGGGCAAACCCGAGTTCCTCACCGCCGCGCGGGACGCGACCCGGCTTCCGGCGCTGCGCAAGGACTTCATGTTCGAGCCCTACCAGTGCGCCGAGGCGCGCGCCTGGGGCGCCGACTGCATCCTGGTCATCATGGCGTCGGTCGATGACCTCGCTGCCGCTGAACTGGAAAGTGCAGCCTTTTCATATGGCATGGATGTTCTTGTTGAAGTTCATGCAGAAGATGAGCTGGAGCGTGCGCTGAAGCTCAAGTCGCGCCTGATCGGCATCAACAACCGCGACCTGCGCACCTTCGAGACCTCGCTGGCGGTCAGCGAGCGCCTCGCACCGCGGGTTCCCAAGGACCGCATCATCGTCGGCGAGAGCGGCATCTTCACCCCGGCCGACCTGTCCCGGCTCGAGGCCGTCGGCATCTCCACCTTCCTGATCGGCGAGAGCCTGATGCGGCAGTCCGACGTCGCCGCCGCGACCCGTACGCTTCTCACCCGCCCCAGCCACGCCGCCGCGGAGTGATCCCATGGCGAAAGCCAAAACGAGCGCAACGGCCCCGAAGAAATCCGCCAAGGTGGCCGCGCCGAAAGCCAAGCCGGCGTCCAAACCCAGGCTGAGCCACATCGACCAATCCGGGCAGGCCAACATGGTCGACGTCTCGGGAAAGACGCCGACCGAGCGCGTAGCGACGGCCGAGGGCCGCGTCATCATGCGCAAGGAGACGCTGGACGCCGTCATCGCCGGCAACGCCATGAAGGGCGACGTGCTCGGCGCGGCGCGCCTCGCCGGCATTATGGCCGCCAAGCACACCCACGGCCTGATCCCGCTGTGCCATCCGCTGTCGATCACCAAGGTGACGGTCGATATCTTCCCGGAGCACAGCTTTCCCGGCTTCCTCGTACAGGCCACCGTTAAGGTGACCGGCAAGACCGGCGTCGAGATGGAGGCGCTGACGGCGGTGTCGATCGCCTGCCTGACCATCTACGACATGGCGAAAGCCATCGAGAAGTCGATGCGCATCGAGGGCATCCGTCTGCTGGAAAAGACCGGCGGCAAGTCCGGTCCGTACAAGGCGGAAGCATAGAATGGCGCTGATGCCCGTCGCCGAAGCGCTCGCGCGGGTGCTGGCCGACACCGCACCGCTGGGCACCGAAGACGTCGCGCTGGGCGATGCAGCCGGCCGCGTGCTGGCCGTAGACCTCACCGCGCTGCGCACCCAGCCGCCGGCTGACGTCTCGGCCATGGATGGTTACGCGGTTCGCGCTGACGATATAGCCGGCGCGCCGGCAACACTGACGGTGATCGGCGAAGTCGCCGCCGGGCATCCCTTCGCCGGCCGTGTCGAGCAAGGGCAAGCCGCGCGTATCTTCACCGGCGGCGTGCTGCCGGACGGGGCCGACACCGTCGTCATCCAGGAGCTCACCCGCCGTGACGGCGACAAGGTCACGGTCGAAAAAAGCGCCGTCAAAGGCCGCAACGTCCGTTATGGCGGCATCGACTTCAAACAGGGCGAGGTGCTGCTCGCGAAAGGCCGCGCCCTCACCGACCGCGACCTGATGCTGGCCGCGGCGATGAACCATCCGCGGCTGCGCGTCCATCGCCGGCCGGTCGTCGCGGTGCTCGGCACCGGCGACGAATTGATCATGCCTGGCGGCGAGCCCGGCCCCGGGCAAATCGTCTACTCCAACGGCTTCGCGCTGACCGCGCTGGCCCGCGCCGCCGGCGCCGAGGTGATCGATCTTGGCGTTGCCCGCGACACGCTCGATGACATCGGCGCGCGCATCCGCAAGGCGCGCGAGGCCAAGGTCGATGTGCTGCTTACCAGCGGCGGCGCCTCGGTCGGCGACCATGACCTGGTGCAGAAAGCGCTGAAGGCCGAAGGTCTCGACCTGTCGTTCTGGCGTGTCGCGCTGCGCCCGGGACGCCCGATGATGCACGGCCGGCTGACCCGCGACGGACTTGGAGCTGACGGACTTGGCGCCGACGGACTTGGCGCCGACGGACTTGGCGCCATGCATGCCCTCGGCGTGCCGGGCAATCCGGTGTCGTCCTATGTCTGCGCTTTTCTGTTTCTGCTGCCGCTGCTGCGCAAGCTGTCAGGCCGCTCGGACATCGAGCCGCAACCGGAGCCGGCCATTCTCGGCCGCGATCTGCCGGAGAACGACGAGCGTGCGGACTACCTGCGCGCCACGCTCGACCTTGGCCCGGACGGGTTTATCGCCACGCCGGTCGAGAATCAGGATAGTTCCCTGATGGCGCCGCTGGCCCAGGCCGGCTGCCTGTTGATTCGAGAGCCGCACGCCCCCGCGGCCAGGGCCGGCAGCCGCTGCCGTATCCTTAAGTTCGGGTTTTAGCGGCCTCTCGACTTGTTCACCCCAAATTAAGTGGTTGCGGAACACATATCGAACAGATAGTGTCCGTTCATGCTTTGTTTCGGATGATTCCGCGCCAATCGGGCCAGGCGGGGTCGCCGCGACCGGGAGATTACAGCCGATGCTCACGCGCAAACAATTCGAACTCCTGCGGTTCATCCACGAGCGGCTGACCGAGACCGGCGTGCCGCCCTCCTTCGACGAGATGAAGGACGCGCTGGACCTGCGCTCCAAGTCCGGCATCCACCGCCTGATCACCGCGCTGGAAGAGCGCGGCTTCATCCGGCGCCTCGCCAACCGCGCCCGCGCCATCGAGGTGATCAAGCTTCCCGACTCCGTTCAGCACGGGCTGGGCAATGGCAATGGAGGCCGGGTGCGCGGCTTCAACCCGAGCGTCATCGAGGGCAACCTCGGCAAGGCGCGGCCTGTGGTCACCGATGACGACGCGGCGCGCCCGATCTCGGTGCCGGTCATGGGCCGCATCGCCGCCGGTACGCCGATTGAGGCGATCCAGCAGCGCAGCCATGTCATCAACATGCCGCCCGAGCTGCTCTCCACGGGCGAGCATTTCGCGCTGGAAGTGCGCGGCGATTCGATGATCGACGCCGGCATTCTCGACGGCGACATTGCGCTCATCCGCCGCTCCGAAGGCGCCGACACCGGCGACATCGTCGTGGCGCTGATCGACGACGAGGAAGCCACGCTGAAACGTTTCCGTCGCCGCGGCGCCTCGATCGCGCTGGAGCCAGCCAACGCCTCCTACGAAGTACGCATTCTGCCGCCCAACCGCGTGCGCATCCAGGGCAAAGTGGTGGCGATGTTCAGAAGGTACTGAGAGCGTCGTGTCCCGACGCACGGAACGCGATTTCCGTGAAGGACAGGCGCTACGCCAAAGTGGGGCCTAGGAAAGTCGGCGGGCGGACTTTACGGTAGCTCTGTATGGAACGGGGGCTGCCGGCATTGTGAAGTTCGCGTTGCGCCTGGCGCTCGGGATTTGCTGCTTTTCGATCTGCGCCGCGCCGGTATCGGCGCGAGCCGCCGAAGGCAGCACGGTCGCGGGTCCCATCGGGGGAACCGACATTCGTTCGGCGTTTCTGCCAACGCCCGGACTTTATGGCGCCGTCATCTTCGGCGGCTCTTCTGCGTACCAACTGAGGGACGGCTCAGGCGCTCCCCGGGCGGGGCTGGACGCTGTCGGTCTCAATTCCAGGAGCGCGTCCGGCGCTCTGTTGTACGTGCCGGACTTCCGCGTATTTGACGGTTCGATCGGTTTCTTCGGCGTGGCCGGCGTCGGCGCGGTGTGCGGACAGATCAGGTCGGCCAGTCCGGGGACCTGCCGATCGGGCTTCGGCGACATCTATGTCGAGGGGTCCTGGGCCCGGTTCTTCGGGTTCACTCGGCCGTCGAGTGAGAAAGGCGCAACTCCCATTCGGGAAGGTCTCGCCGTCCGCGCCGGGCTCGGAACGATGCTCCCCACCGGTCTCTACGATTCACGAATTCAGGCGAGCAACGGCGTCACGGTCGGCAGCAATACGCTCATCGTCGCGCCCTCGATCGCCCTCACTTACACGACCCCGCCGCTCCTCGCGGACGGCACCGAGTTCAGCGGCAAGATTTACCTGAACACTTACGCGCGAAATCCCGATACCGATTACGTCAGCGGCAAGAACATCAATATCGACTTTGCGATCTCGGAGCATATCGGACGCTGGCAGGTGGGTGTAGCAGGTTATTATCTGCGCCAGTTCACCGACGATACACGGGGTGGCATTACCGTTGCGCCGGACGGGCGACGCGCGGAAGTTCTGAGCTTCGGCGGTGTGATCAACTATGACATTCCCGAGCTCGGCACGTCGATCAAGTTCAAAGCGCGCAGTTCGGTGTTTGCATACAATAGTGCGATGATCACGGCCTTATACCTGACCATCGCCAAGAAACTCGACTAGCCGAACGCACGGGCACTGCCGCCGCTACGGGCCGTCGGCTTCGAGATCCTCGGTTCGCGGCGTGGCATCCGGCGCATTGCGCCGGATGTTTTGCGTCGAAGCGTCGGCCACCGGGGCTGGGCGCACCCTCGCCCAAGGACGGTCCTGCGTTGCCGGCCGCGCCACGACGACATCGAAGCCCTCGCCGTTGACGTAAAGCGCCGCCGCGCCGTGACGTTGCCAGGCCGCGCGGTCGATGAGCGTGGCCTGGCATGCGCCCGGGACGGTGCGCGATGACAGGACCACGGCGGCGCGGGCGCAGTCCTCGGCAAAGGCCTCGACCGACGACGCAAAGGCCACCACGCGGCCATCGCGCAAACTCGCGGTGCAGCCGATGGCGTCGCAGCGCAGGCCTTCCTTCAGGCTGGCGCTGTCGGTCGCGCGGGTATCGCCATCGGCCGAGAGCCACTCCTTGACGGCGAAACTGTCGCGGCCGCGCTGCAGATAGACGAGATTGCCGGAAGCGCCGCGCACAGCGGCGGTCTGGCCGTCGCCGGCGATCAGCACATCCGGCTGCGGCGTTGCCACGGCCCAGATCGCGGCCACCACGACGCACGCGCCGCCGCTCCAGCGCAGCGGCGAGCGCAGCAGGCACAGCAGCAACAAACCCAATGTGACGAGCAGCAGCGGCGCGACGCCGAAGGCCGGCATCGGCCCGACCGCGCCGGGCAATTGCGTCACCCACAGCGCGACCGCGATCATCCAGTCGAGACCGAGCCCCATCAGTTTCCAGAACACGGCATCGAAGCCGAACGGCATGGTCAGCGCGCCGGCAATGCCCATGGGCATCACCACCACCGACACGACCGGCATGGCCAGCAGATTGGCGATGACGCCGTAAGGCGCGACGCGGTGAAAGTGGAAAGCGGCGTAAGGCGTCGTCGCGAGGCCCGCTACCAGCGAGGCGAGGATCAGCGTCGCGGCTTCTCGCCCGCCCCACAGCGCGATGCGCGCCGCGATCGGGCTGTCGGCGCTCGCCTGCCAGCGCAGCGATGTCTGATAGCCCGCGACCAGCGCGAGCGTCGCCGCAAACGACATCTGAAAGCTCGGATGCACCAATGTCTGCGGCGTCAGCGCCATCACGATCAACGCCGCGATCGTCAGCGTGCGGAAGGTGATGGCCGGACGGTCGGCCATCACACCGATGAGCACGATGGCGACCATGATGTAGGAGCGCTGCGTCGCGACTTCGGCGCCGGACAGCATCAGATAGAACGTCGCCGCGCCGAGCGCGCCGAGCGCCGCCCATTTCTTGATCGGCCGCGTCAGCGCCAGTGCTGGAAACAGCGCCAGCACGGCGCGGATGGCAAAGAACACCATGCCGGCCACGACCGCCATGTGATAGCCGGAGATCGACAGCACATGCGCCAGGCTCGAGACGTACATCGCGTCATTGACCGCCGGCGAGATGGCGTCGCGCGTGCCGGTGATCAGCGCCGAGGCGATCGAGCCGCGATCGCCCGGCAGAATGGCGCGGATGCGGTTGTCCATGCTGTCGCGCAGGCCGTCGAAGAACGTCGCGTAGGACAGCCACAGGCCGCGTTTGACCGGGGCGGCCTCATGCCGGATGCGGCCGAGCACATAGCCGGACGCGCCGATCTGCTGGAAATACAGATCGCGCGCGAAGTCGTAACCGCCGGGCCGCAAGGGTTCGAGCGGCGGCGCCAGATACGCCTTGAACGCCACGAAGGTCCCGACCGCCGGCGCCGTGCCCTTGCGCACCGAGACGCGCACGCGCTGCGGCTTTTCCGATAGGCGCGGCGCTTCGAATTTGTGGACCCGCACGACGATGCGGTCGCTCTTGGCGCGCTCCTCGCGGACTTCGACGAAGCCCGAGACCTCCGCGCTCCAGGTCGCGCTGCGCAGGATCGGATGGTCGATGCGGACGGTGTTCAGCGTGGCGATGGCGAAGCCGGCGGCAAACGCCGCAAGCCCGAGCGCCAGCGGAAAGCCGAACGGATGCTTGCGCGCGGCAAAGGCGATCGCCAGCATCGCTGCGGGGAGGCTTGAGGCCGCCCACCACGCCGGCTCGCGGTCGGCGGCAAAGTAGGCGGCGATGCCGCAGCCGAAAGCGACCGGCAGCCAGGGCAGCAGGCGCCCCGGCGCCACCTCGGCGGCGGCCCATGACGCGAGAACCTTGCCCGTCTTTTCGCTGAAGGCATCGAGCCAGCCCGGCCATACGCCGGCGCGGCGGCCGGCCGCGGCGAGACCGGCCGCAACCGCTTTCGCCCGGCTTTTCGGCGGACTGGCCACGCGACGCCCCCCGGCACAACCGGGATCAGGCTAGCGCAGCCACAGGTTGAGGATAGAGGAACGGTTGTGAACGCGTCTTGTCCCGGGCGCGGTGCAGCGTGAGCGCTTCGCGAACGGTGCACCGCAGAACCGGTACCGTTGCGCACTCGGCGTTTGGGACGGCCCCGGATCTGCGCCGCATCACGCCGCATCACGCCACTTCGCGACGTGCCGCAGCGCGTCCGGGGCAAGCGGCGCTCACCCCTTCGCGACATCCTTCGCGTAGGTATCCCGCAAGCCGATGGTGCGGTTGAACACCAGCTTGCCGGGCGCGCTGTCGCGGTCGAGCACGAAGTAGCCCTGGCGCTCGAACTGGATCGCCTCGCCGCCATTGGCGCCGGTCAGCGCCGGTTCGACCCGGGCGTCGCTGAGCACTTCGAGCGATTGCGGATTGATGCCCTTGGCGAAGGTGTCGGGATCGGCGCTGGGCGCGGGATCGGTGAACAGCTGATTGTAGAGCCGCAGCTCCGCCGGCACCGCATGCTCGGCCGACACCCAGTGGATGGTCGCCTTCACCTTGCGGCCGTCAGGCGAGTTGCCGCCCCTGGAGGCCGGATCGTAGGTGCAGCGCAGTTCGGTGACATTGCCGGCGGCGTCCTTCACGACCTCCTTGCAGGTGACGAAGTAGGCATAGCGCAAGCGCACCTCGCGGCCGGGCGCCATGCGGAAGAACTTCTTCTCCGGCACTTCCATGAAATCGTCGCGCTCGATGTAGAGTTCGCGCGTGAACTTGAGCTTGCGCGAGCCCTGCGTCTCGTCGTCGGGGTGATTGACGGCCTCGATCTCCTCGCCCTCGCCTTCCGGATAGTTCTCGATGACCACCTTGAGCGGCCGCAGCACCGCCATGCGGCGCGGCGCTGTGCGGTTGAGCACCTCGCGGATCGAGAAGTCGAACATGGTGAGATCAACGGTCGAGTTCGCCTTGGCAACGCCGACGCGCTTGATGAAATCGCGGATCGCTTCCGGCGGCACGCCGCGGCGGCGCAGGCCGGCGATCGTCGGCATGCGCGGATCGTCCCAGCCGGAGACGTGGCCGCCTTTGACGAGGCCGTTGAGAATGCGCTTCGACAGCAGCGTGTAGGTGATGTTGAGGCGGGCGAATTCATATTGGCGCGGCTGCGACGGCACCGACAGGTTCTGGATGAACCAGTCGTAGAGCGGCCGGTGATCCTCAAATTCCAGCGTGCAGAGCGAATGCGTGATGCCTTCGATGGCGTCCGACTGGCCGTGGGCGAAATCATAGGAGGGAAAGATCTTCCAGGCATCGCCGGTGCGCGGATGATGCGCATGGATGATGCGATAGAGCACCGGGTCGCGCAGGTTGATGTTGCCAGAGGCCATGTCGATCTTGGCGCGCAGCACGCGGGCGCCGTTGGGAAACTCGCCGGCCTTCATGCGTGCGAACAGGTCGAGGTTCTCCTCCACGGAGCGCTCGCGGAACGGCGAGTTCTTGCCGGGTTCGGTCAGCGTGCCGCGGCTGGCGCGCATCTCCTCCTGGGTCTGATCGTCCACATAGGCCTTGCCGGCCTTGATGAGCTCGACCGCCCAGCCATAGAGCCGGTCGAAATAGTCCGAGGCGAAATACAGGTGCTTGCCCCAGTCGAAGCCGAGCCAGCGCACGTCGCGCTCGATGGCGTCGATGTATTCCTGCTCTTCCTTGGCCGGATTGGTGTCGTCGAAACGCAGGTGGCAGCGGCCGCCGAATTCCTGCGCGATGCCAAAATTCAGGCAGATCGACTTGGCGTGGCCGATGTGCAGATAGCCGTTCGGCTCTGGCGGAAAACGTGTCACCACCTCGGCGATCTTGCCGGCGTCCAGATCGCCCGCCACGATGTCGCGAATGAAGTCGCGTCCCGCCCCTTCCGCTTCGGCTGCCGTCGTCCTGTCGTCGCTCGCCATGTGGTCTTTCAATCCTCGGTATCGACGCTGACGAAGCCGCCCCGCCGGGGCGGCGCCAACGCTCCCAATATGGCCTCCAATGACGTGGCGCTTACCTCGATGTCAAATGGCTTGAGACCTGCCCCCGGACCTGTGGTAGAGGGCGCGCGATGAGCGCCCCTGTAGTCACCCGTTTTGCACCTTCCCCAACCGGCTTCCTCCACATCGGCGGCGCCCGCACGGCCCTGTTCAATTGGCTCTATGCGCGGCACTGCGGCGGCAAGATGCTGCTGCGAATCGAGGATACCGACCGCGAGCGCTCGACCGAAGCGGCCATCGACGCCATCATCGACGGCCTGACCTGGCTCGGCCTGACCTGGGACGACGAGCCCGTCTTCCAGTTTTCCCGCGCCGCCCGCCACCGCGAGGTCGCCGAGACCCTGCTGGCGCAGGGCCGTGCCTATCACTGCTACGCCTCGCCCGAGGAGCTGACCACCATGCGCGAGGCCGCGCGCAAGGAAGGCCGCTCGAAGCTCTATAACGGCCTGTGGCGCGACCGGGATCCGTCGGAAGCTCCGGCCGGCGTCAAGCCGGTGATCCGCCTCAAGGCGCCGGCAACCGGCGAGACGGTGGTCGAGGACCAGGTGCAGGGCCGCGTCGTCTGGCAGAATTCCGATCTCGACGATCTGGTGCTGCTGCGCTCGGACGGCACGCCGACCTACATGCTCGCCGTGGTGGTCGACGACCACGACATGGGCGTCACCCATATCATCCGGGGCGACGACCACCTCACCAACGCCGCCCGCCAGAAGCAGATCTACGAGGCGCTCGGCTGGTCGGTGCCGGTCATGTCGCATATCCCGCTGATCCACGGGCCGGACGGCTCCAAGCTGTCCAAGCGCCACGGCGCCCTCGGCGTCGATGCCTATCGCGCGCTGGGCTACCTGCCGGCCGCGATGCGCAACTACCTCGTCCGGCTCGGCTGGTCCCACGGCGACCAGGAGATATTTACGCCCGAGGAAATGGTCGCCGCCTTCGACCTGCCGGCCATCGGCCGTTCGCCTGCGCGTTTCGATTTCGCTAAGCTGGAAAACCTCAACGGCCACTACATCCGCTCGACGCCGGATGCCGACCTCATCAAGGCGCTCGAGGAACTGCTGCCCCATATCGCCGGCGGCACCGTCCTGGCCGGAAAATTGACGGATGACCTGCGTGAAAAGTTCCTTCGCGCCATGCCCGGCTTGAAGGAACGCGCCAAAACTCTGATCGAACTCTTTGAAGCCTCTCGGTTTCTCTGGGCCGACCGCCCCCTGGAGATCACCGACCAAGCCAAGGCGCTGCTGACCCCCGAGGCCAGGTCCCTGCTCGCCCGCCTGGTGCCGGCGCTTGAGGCCGTCAGCGACTGGAACGGCCCCGCGATCGAGGCCGTGGTGCGTGGCTTTGCCGAGACCGCCTCCGTCAAGCTGGGGGCGGTGGCGCAGCCGCTGCGCGCCGCGCTGACCGGCAAGACCACGTCGCCGCCGATTTTCGACGTGCTCGCCGTGCTCGGCCGCACGGAAAGCATTGGTCGGCTGCGCGAACAGGCAGCGGCCTGATCCGCCGTCCCGCGGGACGACAATTTCGCGCGGCGTCAATCTTTTGCTCACGGATTTCATGCCCATATGGCGGGCAGCCCATGCGCCTGCCCGATCTTGCAGCGCAAACACGGATGGGCTACCGAATTGAAAAGCCGGATGCCGGCCTTCCCCAGGCACCGTTCCATCCGGCTTCCAGACTCAAGAACAAAGCGCTTCGCCGCTGCCAATACCGAGGGCTCGACCATGGACGCCAAAACGGACGCCAACAAAGCAACCGGCTCGATCACCGTCGGTAACAAGAATTTCGACATGCCCGTCTACAAGGGCACCATCGGCCCGGATGTGCTGGACATCTCCAAGCTCTACGGCCAGAGCGGCATGTTCACCTACGATCCAGGCTTCACTTCGACGGCTAGCTGCGAGTCGAAGATCACCTATATCGACGGCGACGAGGGCGTGCTGCTGTACCGCGGCTACCCCATCGACCAGCTCGCCGAACACGGCGACTTCCTCGAAACCTGCTATCTCCTGCTTTACGGCGAACTGCCGACCGCGGCGCAGAAGGCCGATTTCGACTACCGCGTCACGCGCCATACCATGGTGCATGAGCAGATGACCCGGTTCTTCCAGGGTTTCCGCCGCGACGCGCATCCGATGGCGATCATGACCGGCTCGATCGGCGCGCTGTCGGCGTTCTATCACGACTCCACCGACATCTCGGACCCGACGCAGCGCATGATCGCGTCGATCCGCATGATCGCCAAGGTGCCGACGCTGGCCGCGATGGCCTACAAGTATTCGGTCGGCCAGCCTTTCGTGTATCCGCAGAACGACCTCGACTACGCGACCAACTTCCTGCGCATGTGCTTCGCGGTGCCGGCTGAAGAGTACAAGCCGAATCCGGTGCTGGCGCGCGCCATGGACCGCATCTTCATCCTGCACGCCGACCACGAGCAGAACGCCTCGACCTCGACCGTGCGTCTGGCGGGCTCGTCGGGCGCCAACCCGTTCGCCTGCATCGCGGCCGGCTGCGCTTGTCTGTGGGGCCCGGCGCATGGCGGCGCCAACGAAGCCGCGCTCAACATGCTGGCCGAGATCGGCTCCGTGGATCGCATTCCGGAGTTCGTGAAGCGCGCCAAGGACAAGAACGACTCGTACCGCCTGATGGGCTTCGGCCATCGCGTGTACAAGAACTACGATCCGCGCGCCAAGATCATGCAGAAGACCTGCCACGAGGTCCTCGCCGAGCTGGGCATCAAGGACGATCCGCTGCTCGACGTGGCGATGGAGCTCGAGCGCATCGCCCTGCACGACGAATACTTCATCGAGAAGAAGCTGTACCCGAACATCGACTTCTATTCGGGCATCACGCTGAAGGCGATGGGCTTCCCGACCACGATGTTCACCGTGCTGTTCGCGGTCGCCCGCACCGTCGGCTGGATCGCGCAGTGGAAGGAAATGATCGAGGATCCGAAGCAGAAGATCGGCCGTCCGCGCCAGCTCTACACCGGCGCGACCGTGCGCGATTACGTGCCGACCTCCCGGCGCAAGTAACCCGAATCGACATCGGCGAGACATCATGGCCGGGCCTCTTCGCCCGGCCATTTTCTTTGCGCGAGCGCCTCAGACCATTTCGCCGATGGCCTTGCGGAAGCGCGCGAGAGCAATGCCGAACAGCACGCCGCCGATGGCGACCAGCGCCAGGAGCTGCGGCCACACCACCGACAGGCCGCTGCCGCGGAACAGAACCGACTGCGACAACAGCACGAAATGCGTCGTCGGCGCCACGAGCATGATGTCCCGCACCAACGCCGGCATGTTCTCGCGCGGCGTCACGCCGCCCGACAGCATTTCCAGCGGAACGATGACCAGAATGACGATCAGCGCGAATTGCGGCATCGACCGCGCCATGGTGGCGAGGAAAATCCCCAGCGAGCAGGTCGCGAACAAATTGATTGCCGCCGCGAGCAGGAACAACGCGACCGACCCCTGCACCGGAATCGACAATATCCCCTGCACCACCAGCGTCAGCGCCAGTGCGCAACTCAGGAGCACCACGAGCCCCATCGACCAGATCTTGCTCGCCATGATCTCGAAGGGGGTCACCGGCATCGCCAGCAGATGCTCGATGGTGCCGTGCTCGCGTTCGCGGATGAGCGCCGCCCCGGTCAGGATGATCGACAACAATGTCACCTGGTTGATCACCTCGACGATCGCGCCGAACCAGGACTTGTTCAATGACGGGTTGAAGCGCATGCGAAGTTCGAGATCAACCGGCAGGACTGTCTCCGCACGATAGCGGCGCAGGAAAGCCGCCGTCTCCGTGGTGATGATGGTCTGGATATAGCCGGCGCCGGTGAAGGCCTGACTGATGCGGGTGGCGTCGACATTGAGCTGGATGGACGGATGGCGACCGGCCAGCACGTCGCGCTGGAAGTTCGGCGGGATATCGACGGCGAAAGTCGTCTCGCCCCGGTCCATCCGTGTGTCCATCTGCGCCGTCGTGATCCGCGTCGGCGCGGTGAAGTATGGTGGATAGAACGCCGACATCAGCCGCGTCGACAATGCGGAGCCGTCTTCGTCGACGACATCGATCGGCGCCTTGTTGAGCGTTTCCGGCATCGCCGTCGCGGCCGTGTAGATCGCGACCGTGAAGGCATAGACGATGAGCCCGACCATGAACGGGTCGCGCATCAGGCTGCGCATTTCCTTGATGCCGAGCGTAACAATATTGGACAGCCGCATCGCTCAGGTCTCCTGCTTCTTCAGGAGCAGCGTGCAAACGCCGAGCAGCACCGGAATGGCGAGCAGCAGCGGCACGAACATCGTCTGCAGGTCGGCGAAATGCAGCGCCTTGGCGAAGGCGCCGCGGGAGATGATGAGGAAGTAGGTCGCCGGATAGACCGAGCCGATGAAGGCGCCGATCCCCTGCAGCGACGAGACCGGCTCGATGAACCCGGAGAACTGGGCCGCGGGAATGAGCGTGGCAACGGCCGTGCCGAAGATCGCCGCCACCTGGCTGCGCATGAAGGACGACATGACGAGACCCATTGCGGTCGCCGATACGATGTAGAGGAACGCGCCGGCGCTCAGGGCCATGAAACTGCCCTTCAGCGGCACGCCGAACACGGTCACCGCCAGGAGCGTCAGCAGCACGAAGTTCAACATGCCGAGCGCCACATAAGGAAGCTGCTTGCCGAGCAGGAACTCCAGCCGCGTCGTCGGCGTCACATAGAAATTGACCACCGATCCGAGCTCCTTCTCGCGCACCACGCTGAGCGCGGTGAGCATCGACGGGATGAGCAACAGCAGCATTGGGATGACGGCCGGCACCATCGCAACCAGACTCTTCACGTCGGGATTGTATCGGTACCGCAGCTCGATATTGACGGGGCTGGCGCTGGCGCCCTGGCTGGCCAGCCATTGTGTATGCAGCGCCTGCACGTAACCCTGCACGGTCTCGGCGCGCATCGGCATGGCGCCGTCCGCCCAGGCGCCGATGGCGACAGGCCGGCCCCGGGCCACGTCGCGGCCGAAGCCGGGCGGTATCTCGATCGCCAGCGTCAGTTTCCCCGCGCGCATGCGGCGGTCGAGGTCGGCATAGTCCGTGATCGGCGGCCGCTCCACGAAATACCGCGATCCGGCGATGTTGATCGTATAGTTCTGGCTCGTCGTCGTCTGATCGCGGTCGAGCACGGCGAATGTCAGGTTCTCGACATCCATCGAAATGCCATAGGCCATGATGAACATCAGGATGACGGTGCCGACCAGCGCCAGCGTGGCCCGCACCGGATCGCGACGCAGCTCGAGCGCCTCGCGACTCGTATAAGCGAGCATGCGCCGCGGATCGAATGCGCGCCTTCTTGGCCGCTCGGCCGGCACCGCCGTCTCTGTCGTCAGAGCCGTCGCCGGTGCTTCTTCGACAATGTCTTCAAGGTAGCCGATAAAGGCTTCTTCCAGGTTCTTGGCCTGGCGCTTCTCGATCAGCGCGGCCGGTGTATCGCTGGCCAGCACCTTGCCGGCATGCATCAGCGAGATGCGGTCGCACCGCTCCGCTTCATTCATGAAGTGCGTCGAGATGAAAATGGTGACGCCGTCGCGGCGCGACAGGTCGATCAAGGTTTGCCAGAAGGCGTCGCGCGCGACCGGATCGACGCCGGAGGTCGGCTCGTCGAGGATGAGGAGCGGCGGCGCATGGATCATGGCCACGGCGAGCGACAATCGCTGACGCTGGCCGAGCGGCAGATTGCCCGGAAGAGCGTCCATGATGGCGGTCAGTTCGAACCGCTCCGCCACCTTGTCGATGCGCGCCGGGATGTCGGCAGGCGGCAACTGGAATAACCGCGCATGCAGTTCGAGATTTTGCCGCACGGTCAGTTCGCCGTAGAGCGAAAAGCCCTGCGACATGTAGCCGACGCGGCGGCGCGTCTCCAGGTCGTTGGGGTCGAGCGGCTGACCGAAGAGCCGCGCCTCGCCCTCGCTCGGCTCGAGCAGCCCCGTCATCATCTTCATCGTGGTCGTCTTGCCGCAACCATTGGAGCCGAGGAAGCCGAATATCTCGCCACGCGGGATACGGAAACTGACGTGATCGACCGCAACAAAGTCGCCAAAACGCATGGTCAGGTCGCGCGCCTCGATGGCGATTTCGCCTTTACCCGGGGGCAACGGTTTAATCTCGACGGCGCGGTGGCCGCGCCGCTGCTCCTCGGGCAACAGGCTGATGAAGGCCGCTTCGAGCGTGCTCGTTTGCGTTCGCCGCAACAGATCGCCGACCGTGCCCTCGGCCATGACGCGGCCGGCGTTCATCGCCACCAGCCAGTCGAAGCGGGCCGCCTCTTCCATGTAGGCCGTCGCAACGATGACGCTCATGCCCGGACGGCTGACGCGAATGCGGCCGATCAATTCCCAGAACTGCCGGCGAGACAGCGGGTCAATGCCCGTCGTCGGCTCGTCGAGGATCAACAGATCGGGATCGTGGACGAGCGCGCAGCACAGACCGAGCTTCTGCTTCATGCCGCCGGAGAGTTTGCCCGCCGGCCGATCGACGAACGGCGCAAGGCCCGTACTTTCGGTCAGCGTGGCGATCCTTCGCTCGCGCTCGGCCGGGCCTTGCCCGAACAATCTGGCGAAGAACTCGATGTTCTCCCGCACCGACAGCATGGCGTAGAGGTTCTTGCCAAGGCCTTGCGGCATGTAGGCAATGCGCGGGCACACCTCGCTGCGATGGTTCGCCTTCGCCATATCGCCGCCGAGCACCTCGACGCCGCCCTTTTGCACGCGGCGCGCGCCGGCAACGAGGGCCAGCAAGCTGGATTTCCCGACTCCGTCCGGCCCGATCAGACCGACCATACGGCCAGACGGTAGATCGAGCGTGATACCGTCGAGGGCGTGCACCGCGCCATATCGCAGCGCGACGTCGCGCAGCCGGGCAACCGGCGCGGCGGTTTCCCCCTTCATTGCGGCAGCCTGGCCTCGAGCTGGGGCGGCCATTTTGTATCGGCATTCAGCCGAACATAGGCGGTGCCCGGCAGGCCCGTTTTGACCTGCTGGATGTACTTCCGCAGCAATTCCGGCGCGATCTTGGCTTTGACGCGGAACATCAGCTTCTGCCGTTCGTCAGCAGTCTCGACAGTCTTCGGCGTGAACTGGGCGACATCGGCGACGAAGGTGGCCCGCGCCGGCACCACGTATTGCGGGATGGCGTCGATGACGAGATGGACCTCGGCCCCGATGGCGACGCGGCCGGCGGCGTCGGTCGGCATAAAGAACGTCATGTAGACATCGCTCAGATCGACCATGTTGAGGACCTTGCCCCCAGCTCCCAGCACCTCGCCCGGCTGAGCGACGCGATACTGGACGCGACCATCGCGCGGCGACTTCAGGGTGCTGTCGTCGATATCGGCCTGAATGCGATCGACGGTCGCCTTGGTGGCATCGACCGCCGCCTCGGCGTCGATCACCTGCGCCTGCGCCGCGCCTATCGCGGAATCGACGGCAGCCGCCTGAGCTTCCGCCGCGCTGACCGCGGCCTTGGCGCCCTCGAAGCGGGCACGATCGTTGTCGAGGTTCTCGATCGAGCCGCTGCCGGATTTGGCGAGTTGGTCGGAGCGCTCGAAGCGCTTCTGTGCAGCGTCGAGTTCGGCCTTGCGCTGCGCGATCACGGCGATAGCGGCCTGCTTCTCGGCTTGGCGCTGCACCACCTGACTGCGCGCCGTCTCAATCGCGATGGTGGCGCGCCGCACCTGCGCCTTGGCTTCGCGCAATTGCGCCTCGAGCACTTCGGTATCCATTCTGGCGAGGATCTGACCGACGGTGACGAAATCACCCTCGTCAACCATTACCTCCTTGAGGCGCCCCGGCGTCTTGGCCGCGATGTCGATCTCGGTCGCTTCGATGCGACCGTTGGCGCTGGCGATCCCCGGCGGCAGTGGCGAGGCGCCAAGCCAGTGCCACGCAGCATAGCCTCCGCCAATCGCCGCAACGGCAAGGGCCGCCCAAACCAGCCAGTTTCTAGTTTTGTCCACGTCGTTCGCCTCACTTGCCCCGCCAGTAACCGGGTAGCGCGATCCGCGAACGATGATGTTGATTTACCGCAACAGCGCCGGTGCGCGCCGTGCGCTGGAACTTCACGCTATCCGAGCGGAACCGGCCTGCCCTGCTCGGCCGAGGCCAGCAGCGCCTCGATCAGCCGCATCACCTTGAGCGATTCCCGGCCGCTTGACTCGGGTTCCCGGTTTCCGTCGATGGCATCGAGGAAATCGACGATCAGGCCCTTGTGCGCATCGTTCGGGAAGGCCATCGGGTCGGCGCCGCCGCTCTTGGATGCCGCGCCTTCGTGATGCACATGGCGGCCGTCCTTGAAGTAGATGTCGAGCGTTTCGGCGTTGAGCACCGCGACCGCATTGGTGCAGGCCAGTTCCAGCTTCTCGGGAAAGCCGGGGTAAGACACCGTCGTCGCGTCGATGGTGCCGATGGCGCCATTCTTGAATTCGAACGCGCCGGCGACGATGTCTTCGGTGTCGATCCTGCGCAGCGGCGAAGTTTTAGCGAAGGAGGTCACTTTCGCAATCGGCCCGGTGAGGCTCTGGAACAGATCGAGCGTGTGGATCGCCTGCGTGATCAGAACGCCGCCGCCGTCGCGTGCTTTCATGCCGCGACCGGGCTGCGCAAAGTATTCTGGCGTGCGCCACCAGCGGATCGAGGCGGAGGCCGATACAAGCTCGCCGAGTTCGCCGCTCTGCACCGCGGCGCGCAGCTTGCGCGAGGCATCGCGGAACCGGTGCTGCAGCATCACCGCGAATGTGCGGCCGGTCTTGTCCATGGCGGCAACCTGCTGTTCGCCGCGCGCACTGGTGAAATCGATCGGCTTCTCCAGCAGAACATGTTTGCCGGCCCTGGCACATTGCTCGACCAGATCGAGATGCGACATCGGCGGCGTCAGCACGAAGACGACGTCGATCGCCTTGTCATTGAGGATCGCATCGAGGCTGTCGACGACCGGATGACGATGAGCCGCCGCGAAGGCGGCGCGGCGCTCGGCCGAGGGCGTGAAGCAGGCGGCAATCTCCACGCGCTGCGGCAATTCCTCGAGGCTCTGGAGGTGAGGCTTGAGCGCCATGCCCAGCCCGATAATGCCGACGCGATGCTTGGCCACGAGCCACTCCTCCGCAGACGTTCGTTCCCTTTGCCGCGGCGTTACTCGCCGCTGACGTTATTCAATTTGTCGGCTTATCGCCTTATCGCCTGGACGTGGCCGGCAATGGCCTTGAGCTTGCGCGCCGCTCAGGCGGCCTTGGCGCCGTCATAGCCCCACTGCACATAGACGCCGGCCCAGGTGAAGCCGCCGCCGAAGGCCGCGAACACCATCTTGTTGCCGGCCTTGAGCTGCGGCTCGTAATCCCACAGGCACAACGGGATCGTGGCGTTGGTGGTGTTGCCGTATTTGTGGATGGTCACCATCACCTTGTCCATCGACAGACCCATGCGCTCGGCCGTCGACTCGATGATGCGCTTGTTGGCCTGATGCGGCACCAGCCAGTCGATCTGATCGCCGCGCAGATTGTTGCGGCTCATGATCTCGCCGGAGACTTCCGCCATCTTGGCGATGGCGAATTTGTAGACCGCTGCGCCTTCCTGGTGGACGTAGTGCAGGCGCTTGGCGACCGTATCGGCGGACGCCGGCATGCGCGATCCGCCGGCTTTCTGATGCAGATGAACGGCGCCCGAGCCGTCGGAACGGATCAGCGCGTCCTGGATGCCGTAGCCTTGATCGTTGGGTTCGAGCAGCACGGCGCCGGCGCCGTCGCCGAAGATCACGCAAGTGGCGCGATCCTGATAGTCGATGATCGACGACATCTTGTCGGCGCCGACCACGATCACCTTCTTCGCGGTGCCGGTGGCGATGAACTGCGAAGCGATGGTCAACGAATAGAGAAAGCCCGAGCAGGCCGCCTGCACATCGAACGAGCCGATGTTGTTGATGCCGACCATGTTGCAGATGAGGTTCGCGGTCGAGGGAAACTGCATGTCCGGCGTCGTGGTCGCACAGATCAGCAGATCGATCTCTTCCGGCTTGGTATTCGTTTTGGCGAGCAGGCCGCGCACGGCCTCGGCGCCCATATGCGATGTACCGAGCCCCTCGCCCTTGAGGATGTGCCGCTCCTTGATACCGGTGCGCTCGGTAATCCAGGCGTCGGTGGTATCGACCAGCCGCGCCAGGTCTGCGTTGGTCAAAAGGTCCGGCGGCACATAGCCGTGGACGGCGGTAATGGATGCACGGGAGGGCACAGGCACTGGGTTGTTTTCCGCTCGGGAGCTCGGGAATCGCAAATTCGAGCCCGGACCGTCAAAATAGGCGTTCCAGGAACCCCACGCCACCCTTTCGCAATGTTGAAGGTTAAATTCCCGGGATTGTGGCCAAAACGACAGCCGCCGCGCGCTCGCTCGGCGAGCCCTGCCCGATCTTCATAATCCCGTCGAGCTGCCCGAAAGCCTCAACCTGCGTCCGCCGCTGCGGCGTATCGGACAGTAGCGGCGCCAGAGCCGCCGAAAGGTTCTCGGCCGTGCAGTCCTCCTGGAGGAACTCCGGCACAACATTCCGGCCGAGGACCAGGTTGGCCAGTATCACGGAGGGTACCTTGATCAGCAGCCGTGCCACCACGGCCTCCAGCCCGGCCACCTTGTAACCCGTCACCATCGGCACCCCGGCCAAGGCCAGTTCGAGGGTCGAGGTGCCGGATTTCGCCAGTGCGGCCCGGGCGAGCCGGAATGAAGCGTATTTCTCCTCCGGACGGGTCACAAGCCGTGCCGGGACCGGCCAGCGCGCCACGGCCTCGCGCACGGTCGCCTCGAGGCGTTCCACGGTCGGAACGACCACCTCGAATGGTCCGCTCTGGACCGCCAGTTGTCCCAGCGCCGCGCCGAAGACATCGGCCATGCGCCGAATCTCGCCGGAGCGGCTGCCAGGCATCGCCAGAACGAGCGGCGGACCCTCCAGCCGGCTCGCCGGACCGCCTTCGGGACGCAGTTGACCGACCTGTTCGGACAGCGGATGGCCGACGAAGTCCGTGGGCGGACCGCCAAGGCGGACCATGGCTTCGGGCTCGAACGGCAGCAGCGCCAGCACGCGGTCGACATAGCCGCGCATCGCCCTTGCGCGCCCGGACCGCCAGGCCCAAACCGACGGGCAGACATAATCGACGATCGGAATCTGCGGGGCCTTGGCGCGCACCTTGCGCGCGACGCGGTGCGTGAATTCCGGGCTGTCGATGATGATCAGCAGGTCCGGCTTGGCCGCCACCACCGCGTCCGCGGTCTCGTTGATACGCTTCAGGATCGCCGGCAGGTCCCTGATGATGGCGGCAAATCCGACAATCGCCAGTTCGCCGAGCGGAAACAGGCTCGGCACGCCCTCCGCCGCCATATGGCCGCCGCCGACTGCAGAAAATTGAATATCGGAGCGCGCGGCGCGAAGGGCATGAATCAGCGCAGCGCCAAGCCGATCGCCCGACTCTTCGCCGGCGACGAGATAGATGCGCGGCCCGTGTCCGGACGCCGCGGCGTTCATGGCTGCCGTTCCGGCACGCTAACGATGAAGATGCCGGCGCGGTCTGCCGCCGCAACCAGTTTGTCGGACTCGGCGATGACCGTCGCGCCGGCTATTACGGCTATGCCGGCAAGTCCGGCCTGCGCGATGCCCTCGACGGTGCGCGGGCCGATCGACGGCAGATCGAAGCGCCGGTCCTGATTGCGCTTGGGCGCTTTCACCATGACACCACGGCCGCTCGCGCCGCGAATACGCCCGTTCGCGCGCAGCTCGGCAACGCGCGCCAGCATCAAATCGGTGCCTTCGACGGCTTCGACCGAGAGCACATGACGGTTGGCGACAACGACCGCCTGACCGATGTCGAACGGACTCGCCGCGTCGAGATAATCGAGGCCCAACTCGATATCGGCGCGATCGGCCTCGCTCGGCCTAACGCCGCCGAGCACGCCCTCGGGCGCCAGGATTTCCGGCGCCACTTCATGGGCGCCGCGCAGGTTGAAACCTTCCGCTTCGAGAAGCCGCGCCATGCCGGTGAGCAGATGATCGTCACCGCCGCGAAACGCGGCGACAATGCGCGGCATCATGGTCCACGCCTTGAAATCCGGAAACGTCTCCAGAATGCGCGGCCGTACCAGCGAGCCGATGAACACAACGTCGCGGGCGCCTTCCGCCCGCGCCAGCCGCATGAACTTGCCGATTTGCCCGATCCTGATCCGATGATGCGGATAGCGCTCGACCGGCAATCCGTCGGCGGCGCCGCTGAGCGGAAACAACACCACCTTGCGGCCGCGCGCCGCGACATAATCCGCGACAGCCATTGGCAGGGCGCCGCCGCCGCAGATCATGGCCAGCGGTCCCTGCGACGGCGCGGCCAGATCGGCGCTCATGACAGGTCTTCCGCCTCATTGCGCTTTGCCGCCATGGTCAGCGGCCGCTTGCCGGCGCGAATGAATTCGATGATGCGCATCACCAGCGCATCGCCGGCGTAATCGGCGGCGACCTTGTCGATGCGCGGCTTGAATTCGCCGTCACCGAAAAACAGGTCCTGATAGGCCGAACGGACGCGATGCACATCGCTTTTGCTCAGGCCGCGGCGGCGCATGCCGACGACATTGAGACCGACGAGATCGGCGAGCGGCCCGTGCGCCATGCCGAACGGGATAACGTCGGCCCGCACGCCGGACAGGCCGACGATCATGGCGCCCTCGCCGATGCGCACGAACTGGCGCACCGCGACGCCGCCGCCGAACACGACATTGTCGCCGATCTGCGAATGGCCGCCGAGCAGCACGTTATTAGCGAAGATCACCTTGTTGCCGACGACGCAGTCATGCGCGACGTGGCTGCCGACCATGAAGAAGCAGTTGTCACCGACGGTGGTGACGCCGCGATCGGCGGCGGTGCCGGTGTTCATGGTGACATGTTCGCGGATGTCGTTGCCTTCGCCGACCTCGAGCCGCGTCGGCTCGCCCTTGTAGCCGAGCGACTGCGGCGGCGTACCGAGCGAAGCGAACGGATGCACCACCGTGCGCGCGCCGATCGTGGTGTGGCCGGCGACATTCACATGCGAGACAAGCCGCACGCCGGCCGCCAGCGTTACGTGGGGGCCGACGATGCAGTACGGCCCGATCTCGACATCGGCGCCGATGACCGCACCGGGCGCGACGCGCGCGGTCGGATCGATGACAGGATCGCTCATAGCGGGCCTTTCAGCGCCCTAGCGGTCGGAAATCATGGCGCCGAGATCGGCTTCGGCAACGACGTTGCCGGCGACCTTGGCGACGCCGCGGTACCACCACATGTTCTTGCGCCGCGCCGTGCGCGTCATGTGATACTCGAGCTGGTCGCCCGGCCTCACCGGCTTGCGGAATTTCGCGTTATCGATGGTCAGGAAGAACACCGACTTCGGCTGCTCCGACGTCGTCGCACCGATGCAGAGCACGCCGGCGGTCTGCGCCATGCCTTCGATCATCAGCACGCCGGGAAAAATCGGATTGCCGGGAAAGTGGCCCTGAAACTGCGGCTCGTTTATGGTGACGTTCTTGATGCCGCAGCCATACTCGTCGCCGCGGATGTTGATGACGCGATCGACCAGCAGGAACGGATAACGATGCGGCAACCGCTGCATCACCGTCGCGATGTCGGCCGCTTCCAGCGTCGAGACCATTTCATCCATAACGACACTCTCACTCATCGGTCGCGGCGCTGTCCTTCTGACGCGCCATCCGCTCGACCATCTTCATTTCCCGAATCCACTGCCTCATCGGCTTGGCCGGCGATCCACCCCAACGCGATCCAGGCGGAACGTCATTCGCGATATTCGACGATGCCGCGATCTGGGATCCTTCACCAATGGTGACGTTGGGAACCACACCCGCTCGCGCACCCAGCACGACGAAGTCCTCCAGCGTGGCGCTGCCCGAAATACCCGTATAAGTGACCAAAATGCAATGCCGCCCGATGGATACATTGTGCCCGACCTGCACGAGGTTGTCGATTTTGGTGCCCTCGCCGATGACGGTATCGCGGATGGCGCCGCGGTCCACCGTGGTGCCGGCGCCGATCTCGACGTCGTCCTGGATGATGACACGCCCGACCTGAGGCACCTTGAGATGCCCGGCACCGCTCATGACATAGCCGAAGCCGTCCTGGCCGATCTTGCAGCCGGGATGGATGATGACGCGGTCGCCGATCAGGGCGTTGCTGATCACCGCGCTGGCGCCGATCGAACAGTCCCGGCCGATGCGCACGCCGGGACCGATCACAGCCGTCGCGCCAATCACGGTGCCGCTGCCGACCTCGGCGCCCGCGCCGATCACGGCACCAGGCTCCACGGTGGCTCCGCTTTCCAGCCGCGCCGTCTCGTCGATATGCGCACCAGCAGTTGCGCCGGCGGGTGCCATCGATATCGGGCGTAGCGAGTCCGGGAACAGCGATCGCGAAACCTGCACGAAAGCCTTGAACGGCTCGCGCACGATCAGCGCGATCGTCCGCGCCGGCAACATCGCCGCCAGCTCGGCGCGGGTCAGACACGCGGCCGCATGTGTCGCAGCCGCGTCACGGGCGAAGTTCTTGTTATCGAAGAAGGCGATGTCGTGCGGCGAGGCGCGATCGAGCGGCGCCACATTGACCACGCGGCGTCCGCCGGCGCCGCCCGCCGCCATGGTGGCGCCGGTCAGCGTGACGATCTCATCAAGCGTCAGCCCGTCTGACTCGCGGAGGAATAACGGCTCGCTCATCCCGACCTTGCTGCCCTGGACCGACGCCACCCACGACGCCGGATGGCCGCCGCCCGGCGGGCGGCGGTCAGAACTTGGTGCCGCCGCCGAACCGGAACATCTGCGTGCGATCGCAGATCTGGCCGCCGCCGACAGGCGTCGAGCAGTACTTCTTGAGCGGGTAGGCAAAATCGAAGCGCAGCGGTCCGAGCGGCGAATCCCAGATCAGGCCCACACCGACCGACGAACGGATGTTGCTGGCGCTGTCGAGGCCAACCGCGAGGGTTTCACCGGTGACGTTCCACGACGTCGGACCCTCGTAACCCCAGACGTTACCCGCATCGGCAAAGGCAGCGAACTTGATACCGATTTCCTTCGGCAGGAAGTAGAGCGGCGTCTGGAACTCGAGGCTCGCACCCCAGAACTTGGTGCCGCCCAGTGAATCGTTGTTCGAGCCAGGAGTGAGGTCACGCGGGCCGATGCCGTTGCTGGCAAAGCCACGCACGATGTTCGGACCCATCTGGAAATGATCCAGCATGCGCAGGTCCTTGCTGCCCCAGCCAGCGATATTGCCGCCCTGCAGCTTGAGCACGCCGACCACATCCGGAACGACCTCATAGTAGGTGCGCGCTTCGGCAGTGGTGCGGATGAAGTTCACGTCGCCGCCGACACCGGCGAAGTCCTGCTTGAGTTCGGCGTACAGACCCGAGGTCGGGTTCTTGTTGTTGTCGAGCGTGTTGTAGGCGGTGGTGTAGCCGACCAGCGACACGGTGACAGGACCGTTGGCCAGTTCCCTACGAACCGCCAGCGAGGCTTCGCCGTCAGCATAGCAACTGTCGCCGGGCTGAACTCCGGGCCCGATCCCATTACGGAAATTTACTGCCGCCGCAGAATACTGACAGTTATTGTACTGCGTCGGCAGCGTGATCTCCTGACGGTAGATCGAATAACGCGGCGCGAAGGACAGTTCCTCCGTCAGCGCAAAGCCGAGACGCAGGTTGGTACCGTAGGTCGTGACGTCGTAGGAAATCGAGTTCGACGCATCGTTCTTGCGCGCGAAGAGATCGATGCCGCCCGCCATGCGGTAGCCGAGCAGATAGGGCTCGACGAAATTCAGGTCGACGCCGCGCGTGCGCTGGCCCCAGGTCACCGCAGCCTTCGCATACTGGCCACGACCCATCAGGTTGCGGTCGGCGACACTGGCTTCGGCGATGAAGCCGTCGGCGGTCGAGTAGCCACCGGCGATCGAGAATTCGCCGGTCGAGGTTTCCTCGACGTTGACATTGACCACGACGCGATCGGGCGCCGAGCCGGGCTCGTTGCTGATCTTCACGGTCTTGAAGAAGTTGAGGTTCTTGAGGCGGCGTTCGGCGCGGTCGATCAGCGCACGGTTATAGGCGTCGCCTTCGGAAATATCGAATTCGCGGCGGATCACGTAGTCACGCGTACGGATGTTGCCCCGGATGTTGATGCGTTCGATATAGGCGCGCGCGCCCTCTTCGACGACGAAGGCAATGTTGATGGTGCGGGTTTCGGGCTTGCGTTCGCCGCGCGGGCGCACGTTGGCGAAGGCATAGCCGCGCTTGGCCGCCTCGATCGACATGGCCTCAACGCTCTTCTCGACCATATCGGCGTTGTAGATGCTGCCGGACGACAGCCGCACCTGGTTGCGCAGTTCACCGGTGCTGATGGCGTGCACATTGGAGATCACCTCGATGGTGCCGACGCGGTACTGCGGCCCCTCGTCGATCGTAAAGGTGATCACAAAGCCCTTCTTGGAGGGATCGTATTCGCCGATCGCCGAAACGATGCGCACGTCGGCATAGCCATGCTTGAGGTAGAAGCGGCGCAGCAAGTCGCGGTCGGCTTCGACGCGATCCGGATCGTAGATGTCTGTCGTCTGCAGGAAGCTCAGGAAATTGCTTTCCGCGGTCTTGATGACGTCCTTGAGGCGGCTGCGCGAGAACGCGTTGTTGCCGACGAAACGGATGTCCTTGACGCCGGTCTTCTCGCCTTCCTTGATCTCGAAGACCAGGTTCACGCGATTATTCGGCAGCTCGATCACCCTCGGCGTAACGGTGACGTCGAAACGGCCGCTGCGCTGGTAAATCTCGATAATACGCTGCACGTCGGACTGCACCGTCGGCTTCGACAAGGTGCCGCGCGCCTTCGACTGCACTTCGAGCTTGAGCTGGTCGTCCTTGGCCTTCTTGTTGCCCTCGAAGGCAACCTGGTTGATGACCGGGTTCTCGACCACGGTCACGACCAGACGGCCGCCGGCGTTGCTGGTGCGCACGTCTTCGAACAGACCGGTCGCGTAAAGCGCCTTCAGGCCCTCGTCGATTTCGACGGCACCCAGACGGCCGCCAGGGCCGGCACGGAAATAGGAACGGATGGTTTCGGCTTCGACGCGGCGATTGCCCTGCACGGCAATCGAACTCGCCGACTGCGCCATCGCGGGCGTTGACGCAGAAATGGTCACACCGGCGGTACCAACAAGGATACCACCGAGGAAGACCAGAGAGAGGGTCAGTCCCCGAACAACCCGCACACTAAGTCTCATGCGCAACGCGCCCTTTATTCTAGTCCCTGCGGCCGATGCCGCATCTGGCCCCCGACCGACTCTTTACGGCCCGCCGTCGGGTAGCGTTGTACAGCGTTTTAGGCGCGCTGCAAACGAAACCGCCAGCCGGACTTTCCCTTTCCCCTCATCAAGTTGCCGCTCGGCAACGATCAGGATGTCGCCAGGTGGAGGATGTCATTAAAGGTTGCAAAAATCATCAACATCAACACGATGGCCAACCCGATTCTGAACCCCACCTCCTGGGCGCGTTCCGACAGCGGACGGCCGCGGATGGCCTCGACGGCATAGAACAAAAGGTGCCCGCCATCGAGCAGCGGGATCGGGAACAGGTTAAGTAGGCCAATGGACACGGACAGCACCGCGGTCAGGTGCAAAAGCGCCACGAAACCGGCGGTCGCGACCTGCCCCGACACCTGCGCGATGCGGATCGGGCCGCCGAGCTGATCGGCGCTTTCCCGGCCGGCGAAGATGCCGCCGATATAGGACACGGTCCGGTCAACCACGAACCACGTCTCCTGGGCGCCGGCCGCCAGTGCGGCAACAGGCCCCAGGGTTTCGGTCCGGATATCCCCCGGCGACATCGACCGGCTGATGCCGAGGACGCCCAGGCGGTGGACGTTGCCGAAATTGTCCTTCACTTCGCGCATCTGCGGCACGGCGGTAATCTGAACCCTCTCGCCGCCACGATCGACCTCGACCGCGAGCTTCTCGCCGGCGCTGATGCTGACGATCCGCTGCATGTCGGCGAAGCTGCCGATCTTGCTGCCGTTGATCGACAGCACCAGATCGCCCGGCTTGAAGCCGGCGGCCTGGGCGGCGCTGTTGTCCTGGATGCTGTCGACGCGGGCGGTGGTGGTCTGCTTGCCGGCGAACATGAACACGCCGGCGAAAATCAGGATCGCCAGGATGAAGTTGGCGATGGGGCCGGCCGCCACCACGGCGGCACGCGGGCCGACCGCCTTGTGGACGAAGGAAACCTTGCGCTCTTCCTCCGACATGGCCTTGGCGCCCTCGTGGTCGGGCACGCTGGCGGCATTGTCGTCGCCGAGGAATTTCACGTAGCCGCCGAGCGGAATGGCCGACAGTTTCCAGCGGGTGCCGTGGCGGTCGTTGAAGCCGACGATCTCGGGACCGAAGCCGATCGAGAACGCCGTGACCTTCACGCCGCACCAGCGCGCCACCAGGAAGTGCCCCAGCTCATGGAAGAACACGACGATGGTCAGGACGAAGAGGAACGGAACAATGTAACCGGCCGCCCCGCCGCCAAAGGCGCCCAATTGCTCGAAAACGCTCATCTGAAATCCTCGTCCGGGCCCGCCGAAGGGCCACACTATGACCGAAAGGTGACTAGAATGCCTTTACGGCATTATTGAGCAAGAGTTCGCGGGCCAGTCCTCTCGCGGTATGGTCAACGGCGAGCGCCGCCTCCACAGATACCGGATCGGCCAGAAGCCCACGCTTGGCCGCGGCTTCGAGCGTCGCCTCGACCAGGGCGGCGATCCCCGGGAAGCTCAGGCGGCCGGCGATAAACTCGGCGACCGCCACCTCGTCGGCGGCATTGAGGACCGTCGGCGCCGCCCCGCCCGTCATCATGGCCTGCCGAGCGAGACCGAGCGCCGGAAAACGGGTCAGATCCGGGTTTTCGAAGGTCAGTTTGCGCAAGGCCGCCAAATCGAGCCGCGGCACCGGGCCGTCGAGACGTTCCGGGTAGGCCAGGCAATGGGCGATCGGCACCCGCATATCCGCGGGCCCAAGCTGGGCCACCACCGAGCCGTCGCGGAACTCGACCAGCCCGTGCACCACGGACTGCGGGTGCACCAGCACCTCGATCTCATCCGGCGCGAGGCCGAACAGATGGTGGGCTTCGATGACCTCGAGGCCCTTGTTCATGAGCGTCGCGGAGTCGATCGTGACCTTCGGCCCCATCGACCAGTTGGGATGCTTGAGCGCCTGTTCCGGCGTGGCCGTCCTGATCTGATCGAGCGTCCAGGTGCGGAACGGGCCGCCCGACGCGGTCAGGATCACGCGCGAGACGTCCTCGCGGCGGCCGGCGCCGAGCGCCTGGAACACCGCATTGTGCTCGCTGTCGACCGGCAGCACGGCCGCACCCGATGCCTTGGCGCGACGCATGAACAGCGAACCGGCGCAGACGAGGCATTCCTTGTTGGCGAGCGCCACGGTCGCGCCGCGTTCGATGGCGGCCAGTGTTGGCTTGAGGCCAACCGCGCCGGCGATCGCCGCCATAACCCAATCCGCCGGGCGCTGCGCGGCTTCGATCAGCGCCGCCTCGCCCGCGGCGGTTTCGATCCCGGTGCCGGCGAGCGCCGATTTGAGATCGCCGTAACCGCCCTCGTCCGCCAGCACGGCCACGCGCGCGCCGAGATCGCGCGCGACCTTGGCGAGCGCCGCGGCATTGCTGTTGGCGGTGACGGCTTCGACGCGAAAGCGATCGCGCGAGCGCTTGATGAGATCGACCGTGCTCGAGCCGATCGAGCCGGTGGCGCCGAGAATGCTGACGCTGCGCGCCATCGCGTCCGGCCGCGAGGCTGAAAGCCTGGTCGCTGCGAGACCGCCGACGCTCATGGCGTCACCATACCAGCAAACCGCGGGCCGGCTCATCGAGACCGCCACGGACAACACCGATCACAACCGCGACGATGACGGCGGCCCAGAAACCGTCGAGACGGTCCATGACGCCGCCATGGCCGGGAATGAGCTGGCTGGCATCCTTGGCGTTGAAGCGACGCTTGATATGCGACTCAAATAGATCGCCGGCCTGCGAGACGACCGACAGAACAAAGGCGACCGCGGCGATCGCCACGATGTTGAATCCACCGAACAACGCAGCGACAGCGCAGGCGGCGGCAATAGCGCCGATCGTGCCGCCAACGGCGCCGGACCATGTCTTCTTCGGGCTGACCGCCGGCATGAGCTTCGGCCCTCCAAAAGCGCGCCCCGTGAAGTATGCGAGCACGTCGGTGGTCCAGACGATGGCGAACAGCAGAACGATGGCGATGAAGCCGAGGAAGTCCTCGCCGCGCAAAACGATCGGCGCCAGCATCATGCTGCCGGCATAGCCGATGCCGGCCGAAATCCACACACGCTGTGCCCGCGCCACGAAGATCGATGCCGCCAGCGCGCCGAGCGCCATCAGCAGCACCGCGGCCACCGGATGATCGGTCCAGGCCAGCACAGCGGCCAGCACGATGGCGCCGCCGCAAGACCCCAGCATCAGCCGATGATCGCGGCCGGCGACGAGTCCGATCCATTCCCAGAGCACCGCGAGCGCCGCGAGTACCCAGAAGCCTGCGAATACCCAGCCGCCCACATAAGCCGCGCCGACGGCGAGCGGCGCCATGACCGCCGCGGAGACGACGCGGAGCAACAGATTGCTCGGCTTGCGTGCTGACGCGTCGGCCGGCGGTGCCGTCATCACGATGCCGTCCTGGCGACCAGACCACCGAAACGGCGTTCGCGCTGACGGAAGCTGTCGATGGCGGCTTCGAGCGCGGCGCGATCGAAATCCGGCCAGTAGGTCGGCACGAAGACGAGTTCGCTGTAGGCCGATTGCCACAACAGGAAATTCGACAGACGCTGTTCGCCGCTGGTGCGGATGATCAGGTCGGGATCGGGAATATCCGGCGCATCAAGGAATCCCGCGAAGCTGTCCGGCGTGATGTCCTCGGGCCTCAGCTTGCCGTCGGCGACGAGTTGCGCGGCGCGTTTGGCCGCACGCACGATCTCCTGCCGGGCGCCGTAGTTGAAGGCGACGACCAGGGTCAGGTTCGTGTTGTTCTTTGTCAGCTCTTCGGCCTCGGTAAGCAGCCGCGCAATGTCGGGCTCGAGGCCCTCACGCTCGCCAATGATGCGCACGCGCACGCCACTCTCGTGCAGCGAGGCGAGATCGTTGCGAATGAAGCGGCGCAGAAGCCCCATCAGCTCGCCGACTTCGCTCGCGGGCCGCGACCAGTTTTCGGCGCTGAACGAGAAGATGGTGATGACCTTGATGCCGATTTCGCCGGCGGCGCGGATCGTGCGCCGTACCGCCTCGACGCCGCGGCGGTGGCCCTCGACCCGCGGCATGCCGCGCGCCGACGCCCAGCGCCCGTTGCCATCCATGATGATGGCGACGTGATGCGGCACTTCGGTGGAGGCCGCCTGTTGCTGATGCTCGGCGTCGGACATGTCCTGGCTCGACCTCAGACCGTGAGGATTTCCTTTTCCTTCGCGGCGAGCAACTGATCGACTTCGGCGATGCCGGCGTCGGTCGCCTTCTGGATCTCGGCGGTGAAACGCTCGATCTCGTCCTTGCCGTGATCCTTCTCGAGCTTCTTGAGCGTGTCGAGCGCGTCGCGGCGAACATGGCGGACGGCGACACGCGCGGCTTCGGCGTATTTGTGCGCGAGCTTGACGAGCTCCTTGCGGCGATCCTGGTTCAACTCCGGAATGCGCAGGCGGATGGTCTGTCCTTCGGTGGCCGGCGACAGGCCGAGATTGGAATCGACGATCGCCTTCTCCACCGCCTTGACCAGCGACTTGTCCCAGACGCTGACCGCGATCAGCCGCGGCTCCGGCACCGTCACGCTGGCGCACTGGTTGAGCGGCATGCTCTGGCCGTAGGCATCGACCGTCACCGGGTCGAGCAGATGGGTCGAGGCGCGGCCGGTGCGCAGGCCCGACAGTTCGGTCTTCAGCGACGTGGCGGCACCCGCCATGCGGCGCTTGATTTCGTTCATGTCGTGAGTGGCATTGGCCATGACGCTTCCCCTGCTTCTTGAGACGGCCGCCGTTCGATCGCGTGCGGCCTTCGCGGTGCGCACATCGAAGCGGTGGCCGGATTTAATTCGTCCGGACGGATTCGACTAGCCGACCAGCGTCGAACGCCCCTCGCCGCGCAACACGGCCTCGACCGCTCCTTTGCCCGCCATCGAGAAAACGATGATAGGCAAGCGGTTCTCGCGGGCAAGCGCGAAGGCGGTGCCATCCATCACCTTGAGGTCCTTTTCGAGGGCCTCCTGGTGGCTGAGGCGCTCATATCGGGTCGCGGACGGGTCTTTCTTCGGATCGGCGGTATAAACGCCATCCACATTGGTGGCCTTCAACACCGCCTGGCAGTCGAGTTCCGCAGCCCGCAGCACCGCCGTGGTGTCGGTGGTGAAAAACGGATTGCCGGTCCCGGCGGCCAGCAGCACGACCCGGCCCTTGGCCAGATTTTTCATGGCGCGCTTGCGGTTATAGGTCTCGCAGACCGCCGTCATGGCCAGCGCCGACAAGGTGCGCGCCTCGACGCCGGCGCGCTCGATGGCGGCCTCCAGCACCAGGCAATTCATCACGGTCGCCAGCATGCCCATGGTGTCGCCGACGGGGCGCGGCACGCCGCGGTTCGAGACTTCGACGCCGCGGAAGATGTTGCCGCCGCCGACCACCACGCCGAGCTCGACGCCGAGCTTGGCCGTCGCGGCAAGATCGGCCGCGATGCGCTCGACAATGGCCTGATCGATGCCGAAGCCCTTGTCGGCGGACAGCGCCTCGCCCGACAGTTTGACGACGACGCGCTTGTAAACGGGATCAGCCATTCGTCCGCGGTCCCCTCATGCAAGAGCGGCGGTGACTTGCACCGCCGCTTTGTTCGTTCAGTTGGTTCCGGCCGCCGCCGCAACTTCGGCGGCGAAGTCCGATTCCTGTTTCTCGATACCCTCGCCGAGCGCGTAGCGCACGAAGCCGGTGATCTTGATCGGACCGCCGACCTTGCCTTCGGCTTCCTTCACCGCCTGCGCGACGCTCTTCTTGCCGGAGTCGTCGAAGATGAAGGGCTGCTCGAGGAAGGTCTGCTCCTTGTAGAAGGTCTTCAGGCCGTTCTCGACGATCTTCTCGATCATGTTCTCCGGCTTGCCCTGCTGACGGAACTTGTCGGCGAGCACGTCCTTCTCGCGCTTGATGACGTCTTCCGGCACGCCCGACGCATCGAGCGCGATCGGGTTCGACGATGCGACATGCATGGCGAGCTGGCGGCCGAGCGCGGTGAGCTCGTCCGTGTTGCCCGGCGATTCAAGGCCGACGATGACGCCGATCTTGCCGAGGCCTTCGGAGACCGCGGTGTGAACATAGGCGCCGATCACGCCCTTCGACACTTCCAGCGAAGCGGCGCGGCGCAAGGTCATGTTCTCGCCGATCTTCGCGATCGTGTCGTTGAAAGCATCGGCGACGGTGATCGAGCCGACCTTGTGCGCCTTGATCTTCTCGACATCGGTGCCGACGTCGAAGGCGACATCCGCGCTCATCAGCACGAGACCCTGAAACAGGTCGTTGCGCGCGACGAAGTCGGTCTCCGAGTTGACCTCGACGACCACGGCCTTGGTGCCCTTGACCTTCAGGCCGATCAGGCCTTCGGCGGCGACGCGGCCGGCCTTCTTGGCGGCCTTCGACAGGCCCTTCTTGCGCAGCCAGTCCTGGGCCTGCGCCATGTCGCCGGCGGTCTCGTTCAGCGCGGCCTTGCAATCCATCATGCCGGCGCCGGTCGACTCGCGCAGCTCTTTGACCATCTGTGCGGAAATAGTTGCCATCGGTAAAATCCTTTATCCGCCACGGCGGCCATGGTCCGGGACCGTGGCCGCTGGCGTCTTTCGTTCGGAGCGAAGTGCCGGCACCTTATATAGGTGCCGGCTGATCGTTTTGTTACTCGGCGTCCGCGAGCATGGTCTTCGCCTTGGCAATCCAGCCATCGACGCGACCCGGCAGACCGACTTCTTCGCCGACATTATGCGCAGCGGTCGGCGACAGTTCGGCGATCTGCGAATAGTGGAAGATGCCGAGATCGTTGAGCTGCTTCTCGATCGCGCCCGAGACGCCGGGGAGCTTCTTGAGGTCGTCGGCAACGCCGCGCGGCCCGGGGAGCTGCTCGAAGCCGAGATCGCCGGCGGCCGGAGCCGTCGGGATCGCTTCCGCGACCGGCTTTTCGGCGGCACCGAGATCGACGCCACGCTCGCCCTGGGCGCGCGCGATGCCGTCGATGGCGGCCTTGGCGATCAGGTCGCAATACAGCGACAGAGCGCGGCTGGCGTCATCGTTGCCCGGCACGACATAGGTGATGCCGTTCGGATCGCAGTTGGTGTCGACGACCGCGGCGACCGGGATGTTGAGCCGGCGCGCTTCCTTGATCGCGATGTCTTCCTTGTTGGTGTCGATCACGAAGATCAGGTCGGGCACGCCGCCCATGTCCTTGATGCCGCCGAGCGAGCGGTCGAGCTTGTCGCGCTCGCGCTGCATCGTCAGGCGCTCTTTCTTCGTGTAGCCGCCGGCATCCGCCGAGTTGAGGATCTCTTCCAGCTTGCGCAGGCGAGAGATCGAACCCGAGATGGTCTTCCAGTTGGTCAGCGTGCCGCCGAGCCAGCGCGAATTGACGTAGTACTGGGCGCAGCGCTTGGCAGCGTCCGCGATCGGGTCCTGCGCCTGGCGCTTGGTGCCGACGAACAGGATGCGGCCGCCACGGGCGACGGTGTCGGACACGGCTTTCAGCGCCGCGTGCAGCATCGGCACGGTCTGGGCCAGATCGACGATGTGAATGTTGTTGCGGGTGCCGAAGATGTATTGACCCATCTTCGGGTTCCAGCGGTGGGCCTGATGGCCGAAATGAATGCCAGCCTCGAGCAGCTGACGCATCGAGAAGTCAGGAAGAGCCATTTGTATTCTCCGGTTGGTCCGCCGCGGAGGGTGTGTGAGCCCTGGATTAGCCTTTGATTTTCAAAGGGAAATTGGGGCCACCGGACGGCTCGCTCGCCCATTGTCGGGGCGTGAGCCAACTCTCCGCGTGAGTGATGAGCCGGGCTTATATAGGCATGAATCGGGGGTGGCAAGGCGTCGATCGGCGCTAAGGCCCTGAAAAGACGCGCGTCGTCGCCCCTGTTCTTTAAAGGCCCGGGGCGGCCTGCCTTCCATTTCCTTCCCTCGGAAACGCCGAGGGGATGGAGCGCCGCGAGGCGCCCTTTTGTGGATCGCACCTTTTGGGTGCGCTGTGCCCTCGATCGGAGGACACATGCGCCCCGCGGCGCTCCATCGCGGTGTCATTACGGCACGGGCCGCGCTTTCGGCGGCTGGGCCACTCCCAACCGGGGAATGGCTAGC
>Ga0182747_1000338_pt1 | contig 46956 bp, 41 predicted proteins | sample eDN3rd30CBELigBY_FD_128526 | JGI IMG/M metagenome (GOLD analysis project Ga0182747, IMG submission 128526) | Enriched backyard soil microbial communities from Emeryville, California, USA - eDNA 3rd pass 30_C BE-Lig BY (version 2) (version 2) | ecosystem: Environmental > Terrestrial > Soil >... | reverse complement strand
CTCTCGGTGAGCGCGGTCGAATCGAAGGATTGAGCGGGGGAAACAGCCAATGACTGGCGAGCTGCGCGTGGCAACACTGCGGGCACCTCATGCGAAAAGCTGCGAACCAAAAACCGAACAACCGACCGACAAGAGCAACAGACCCAATAAAACGTCCGATGACTCTCACAAGTTCTGGTCGAGCGGCACTTGCAGCTTTCGCGATATCCCACCCCTGGCGGGACCCCTGTTCAACCACCGCGGTGGCGGTTGCTTGCAAGGACTCTGAGTGCTCTCTTACACAGGCGGCGCGAAATTTACCAAAAATGATCCGCGATGCAAGAACTGCGTCGCAGATTTTCGCGGCCGGCGGAGGATGCCGGCGCGGTGGGCTCGCGTGGACACTCTGGAAAAGCCGCGGCGCAACCAGGAAGCGGCGGCTCTTTTCCGGGCTTTTACAGCATCTCGCCTTCGTCGCCGAAGTCCGCCACCCAGGCCGCGATGTCCTGATCGTAGGTGACGATATTTTCGGCGGAAGCCGCGCGCTTGAGGCGATCGCGCACCGCATCCCAGCGCTCGCCCTCCGGCACTTCCTCGCAAAGGATGACCTTTGCACCCGCCTTATCGAGCGTACGCAGATTTGCGTACAGCTGGCGCGCGTAGACGTCGGGGCGCGTGCCCGCGTTGATCCAGGTCATGTACTGATTCGTGGTACCCGGTGGCCGCAGCGCGAGCACGGCAACCTTCTCGTGGTTGGCCGTGAATTCCTCCATCAGCTGCTCGACGCGGCGGCTCGGCACGACGTTGACCGGCGTCTGCGGCGAGTAGTGGCGCGTGGTCGAGCCCGGCACGCGCGGCGCGGACGGATTGGGCCCCGACTGGATCGTCGGCACCACCGCCCGCAGCTGCGACAGGCTGATGCTGCCCGGCCGCAGCACACGCGGCCCGTCGCCCAGGCAGGACACGATGGTCGATTCCAGACCGACCTTGCAGTCGCCACCATCGAGCACGATCTTCAGCTCGTCGCCGAACTCCTCGCGCACGTGTTCGGCGCGCGTCGGACTGACGTGGCCGTAACGGTTCGCCGAAGGCGCAGCGATGCCGCCGCCAAAGGCGTTCAGCAGCTGCTGTGCAATCGGGTGATTCGGCACGCGGATGGCGACGGTGTCCTGGCCGCCGGTGATGACATCGTTGACCGCCAGTGCACGCTTGGCGACCAGCGTCAGCGGGCCGGGCCAGAACGCGTCGGCGAGCTTCTTCGCCTCCGGCGTCATGTCACGCACCCAGCGCTGCAGGTAGCGCGGATGATCGATGTGCACGATCACCGGATGCGTCGAGGGCCGGCCCTTGAGCCGGAAAATCTTACGCACCGCGTCGGGGTTGTTGGCGTTCGCGCCCAGCCCGTAGACCGTTTCCGTGGGAAATGCGACGAGCTCGCCTGCACGCAGCGCCTCGACCGCCTCCTGAACCTGCTCTTGCAGTACTCGTCCGATAGCCATGCCCGCCATGATAGCAAGGCGTGACGAGCCGCCGGTCAGGGTTTGTCGCGCCAGCCGATCGACGCAGCAAATGCCTCACTCAGCGGTCGGCGCGTTGCGCATTGGCGGCCGCAGCCGCCAGAAAAATGACGCGCGGCACGCGCCGCCTGCGCTAGTCGAGCATCGTGCGAACCCAACCCTGCTCGGTGCGGTTCAGCTCGTACGTGGGCCAGTAGCGCTTGTCCAGCTTGAGCGTGATGACGTCCACGGCGCCGTTCCACGCCATGGTCCGCAACCGCACCGAGGAGCGATCCGGACGGCCCGACACCGCCTTGATGAAAGCGTCCAGGTCGGGCGTGGGCTGGCCGTCGACTTCGACGATGCGCCGGCCGGCCCAGAGTTGATAGCGCGTCGCCGGCGAGCCGTACGAGAAATAGCCGACGAACACACCATCGGGTGGAATGCCGCGCTGCGCGGACAGCGCACGATGCGGCTGCTGCAGCACCGCGCCGGCCCACAGCAGAATGCGGTTCAGATCGCGTCCGCCGAGCGCCACGGTCGGCACGTCAACCACCTGCTCGGTGCCGTCACGCAGCACCGTGACCTTCACTTGCGGCTTCTGCACTGCCCGCTCGACCTCGCGGAAGCGGTTCACCACGGCTCCTTCGATGTCGAGGATCAGATCTCCCGAGCGCAGCAGCTGCGAAGCCGGCGAGCCGCCCACCAGTCGCGTGACACTCAGCACCTGGCGTCGATCCGGGCTGTGCTGCTCCAGCCGCTGAATCCAGCGATCGGGCAAACCGAGTTTGCGCGCGCTCGCCAGTGGCACCGGCGCCAGCTCGGCTTCGAGCGAGTGCAGCGTCTTGCCGTCGCGCACCAGCGGCAGCATCTCCGCGATCAGCTCGGCGGGAATGCCGCGATTCTCCTGCCGGGTATCGCGCCCGGCCTCGTACGCGAAGCTGGCCCAGGTGGCGATCACGTCGCCGTTCTTGTTGGCGAGCACACCGTCGTAGTCGGCTGGTCCGTTGATGAGCTGGACGGTTTCGAGGTTGGACTCGCGGAACTGCAGCGTGCGCGCCAACGGATAGGTCACGGGATCTACGCTGGCGACCGTCGCCATGCGCGACAGCGTCTTGCCGTCGCTGCGCATGCCGACCGCCCAGACCTCCTCGCCCGGCTGCAGGTCCACCGGCTTGAGCACCGCCGCCTTCGCCGGCGTGGCGCCGATGAGCTTGGGATCGTAGGAGACCATCGCCAGGTTGTGCAGCGGATGGATGTACTGCACCTTGCCCGGGATCTCGATGGTGCCGGCGAACGTCAGGCGCACGTCGCCGAGCGCCACCGGCACGGTATTGCGGTCGACCACCACCAGGCCGCGCTCGGCATCGACGATGACGCCGGTGCCGTAGTAGTTGCGCTCGGTGATGCCCGAGACCGAGTACGGCATGTCGAAGTTGACCAGCACCAGCGAGGGCGCCAGCTTGTTGACGATCGGGTCGGCAGTTTTCGCGTAGCTGGTGGTGGCCGGCTGCGGCGGCTGCGCCGCACCGTCTTCCGCCCACGTCCGGCACGGCCAGACACCCTGCGCATCGTCGCGCTCGCAGGAGCGAGCCGGAAACCAGCTGCGATCCATGCGAATCGAGCGCCACTGTGCGGTGCGCGGATCATCGATGGTGAAGAAGCGGACAGTGACCCGCTCGCCGTCCTTCAGCTCGGAGAGGATGCGCTCGAAATCCGCCAGCTGCGCCACCGTCTTGCCACCCACCTCGGTAATCACCGCGCCGCGCGGCACACCGGCCGCGCCCAGCACGTAGCCGGGGTTGGCCACGTAGACGCCGCTGATCGGCATATTGATGTGGCGGGCCTGCTGCCAGGACAGGTTGTTGACCACCGCATCACCGAATTCGACGTAGGCGTCCGGCGTGATCGAGTACAGATCCTCGACCCTGATCTCGCGCTCCAGCGCCTGTCCGCCGCGCTCGATGGACAGCTTGATGGTCTTGCCGATGTCGTCATCGAGCACTTCGGCCAGCGCATCGAAGCCGGCCAGCAGTTCGCCGTTGAGCCGCACCAGGATGTCGCCCGGCTCGATGATCTTCTCGGCCGCCGAGCCGGCCTGCACTTCGCTCACCACCAGCATGCCGGTCTTGTTGGGGAACTTGCGGCGAACCTCGGTCTCGGTGTCGTTGCGCAGGCCGAGCCGGCGCACTTCGTCGAACGGGGTGTAGACGAACACCGTCTGCAACGTGCCGCGTGGCACTGATTTGCCGTTCTGGATGTAGTTGAGCGCGCGTGTGACGCGATCCAGCGGCAGATAGAAGCTCGATGCTGCCTGCGTGCTACCGCCGGCGTTCAAGGCGACCACGCGCCCTTCCACGTCGATCACCGGCGAGCCCGAAGAGCCGCCCGAGGTGCTCGATGCCGCCTGGTAGTAGAACGTGTTGAAGTCGTTGTACTTGCCGAGCCCGTAGTTGGGCGCCTCGCGGTCCAGCCGCGCCAGCGTTCCGGCGAGGATCGACAGCTGCTCACCAGCGTCGTTGCCGATCACGCGGATCTCGCGGCCGACCTGCGCGCCCTGCGGATACAGCTTGAGTTCGGTGGGCTTGATGAAGCGCAGCTTGGACGGGTCGTAGCGATAGAAGCCGAAGTCGTGCACCGGATCGCGATACACCGGGTACAGCGTCACTTCCTCGCGGTTCAGGAACACCGCCTGGGCAGTGACCGGGCCGGGCGTGACCACGTGCCGGTTGGTAAGGATCAGCCCGCGCTTGGCGTCGACCACGAAGCCGGTCGCCTGGCTCGACATGTTCCATTCGGTGTCGAAGGCGCGCGCCTGGTCGACCTGGATGGTGACGACGCCGGTGGCCACCCGCTCCAGCGTGCGGGTCCAGCGCGAGTCCTCGGCGGTGGCCACCGGGACCAGCGCTGCGGTCGCTTCCGGCGCCAGCGGTTGCGCTTCCTGCGCTGCAATCAGTTTCGAGACAACGAGCAGCAGGCAGACGCCGATGGCTTTTTGCATGAATCTCATCCGAACAGCACGAATCCCCAGATCAGGGCCAGCAGGCCGAAGGATAGCAGCACCGCGGTGGAGCCGACGTCCTTGGCCAGCCCTGACAGCTCATGCCGCTCTAGACCGATGCGATCGACGACGGTTTCAATGCCGGTATTAAGAAGTTCGACGATCAGCACCAGGATCACGCTGCCGCTCAGCAGCGCCCTTTCGATGCCGTTGGCGCCGAGCCAGACGCCCAGCGGCAGCAGCACCACGGCCAGGGCGACTTCCTGGCGGAACGCGGCCTCGAACTTGAAAGCGCCCTTGAATCCCTTCCAGGAGTTGACGAACGCAAGCAGCAGCCTGCGTGGGCCTACCAGTTTCGGCCGATCCATTCACATGCCTCGCGAAGGCGGTCCGCGGCGCGCACCGCCGACCGAGATTACTGTTCCCGATACGCCAGATCGAGTTGCTTGGCGGCCCGCACGTCGTCGAGGCGCCGTACCGGCAGAGTATACGGGGCGCCTTTGACCTTTGTCGGCTCCTGTTCGGCTTCCTGCTGGATGCTCACCATGGCGTCGACGAAGGCGTCGATCTCCTCGCGCGTCTCGGTCTCGGTGGGCTCGATCAGCAGGCACTCCGGCACCAGCAGCGGGAAGTAGGTGGTCGGGGCATGGAAGCCGTAGTCGAGCAGCCGCTTGGCGAAGTCCATCGCGTTCACGCCCAGTTCCCTGGCCTGGCGTTTCAGGGTAATGATGAATTCGTGGCTGGCGCGACGCTGCGGATACGCCGGCTCGAATCCCGCCTGGCGCAGACGCGTCAGCAGATAGTTCGCGTTGAGCGCCGAATACTCGGCGACGCGCTGCATGCCGTCGCGGCCCAGCATCCGCATGTAGACGTACGCACGCAGCAGCACGCCGGCGTTGCCCATGAAAGCCGAGAGCCGGCCGATGGTTTGCGGCAGATCGCGTTCGTCCAGCCAGCGATACTCATCGCCGTCCTTGCCGACCAGCGGGATCGGCATGAACGGCAGCAGCCGCTGGCCGACGCCCACTGCACCCGAGCCCGGTCCGCCGCCGCCGTGCGGGGTCGAGAAGGTCTTGTGCAGGTTCATGTGGATGACGTCGAAACCCATGTCGCCAGGGCGCACCTTGCCCAGGATGGCGTTGAGATTGGCGCCGTCGTAATACAGCAGGCCGCCCGCCTCGTGCACCACGCGCGCCACTTGCTTGATGCGCCGCTCGAACACGCCGAGCGTGGACGGATTGGTCAGCATGATGCCGGCGGTCTTCGGACCCACGGCCTGCTGCAACGCTTCCAGATCGATGTCGCCGTTCGGCAGCGACGGCACTTCGATCACCGTGCAGCCGCACATGGTCGCGGTCGCCGGATTGGTGCCGTGAGCCGCGTCGGGAACGATGATCTCGGTCCGCTCCAGGTCGCCGCGCGCCTGGTGATACGCACGGATCATCGCCACGCCGGCGAATTCACCCTGCGCGCCGGCCATCGGCGTGAGCGACACGCCCTTCATGCCCGTCACTTCCTTGAGCATTTCCTGCAATTCGTACATGCATGCCAGGAAGCCCTGCCCGGCCGACTGCGGGCCGAGCGGATGACGCGAGAGGAACTCCGGCAGCATCGCGAACTGGTTACACGCGCGCGGGTTGTACTTCATCGTGCACGAACCCAGCGGGTAGAAATGCGTGTCGATGGAGAAGTTGAGCTGCGACAGCCGCGTGAAATGGCGCACGGCCTGCAGCTCGGAAACTTGCGGGAGCGCAGCCGGCTGCTTGCGACGCAGCGACGGCGGGACGTCCGGCGTCGCCTCGTGCGGATACTGGCCGGCGGCGCTGCGACCCGGACGGGAGTGCTGGAAAATCAGGGGTTCACGCATGATTACATCACTTCGTTCAGTGCTTTGGCGTAGGCCGCGATGTCTTCGCTGGTGCGCGTTTCGGTGGCGCAGACCAGCAGCGCATTGCCGAGCTCGGGATACTGCCGCGACAGGTCGTAGCCGCCGATGATGCCGCGCCGAGCCAGCGCTTCGAGCACTTCACCGACATTGCGATCCAGCTGCAGTACCGCCTCGTGGAAACGAGGTCCGTCGAAGGCCAGCTTCACGCCCTTGATCTTGGTCAGCTCACCGATCAGCTCGCGCGTGCGTTGCTGACAGGTCGCGGCGACGCGCTCCAGGCCAGTCGCACCGAGCAGCGACATGTGAATGGTTGCCGCCGTCACCAGCAGGCCCTGGTTGGTACAGATGTTGGACGTCGCCTTGCTGCGGCGAATGTGCTGCTCGCGCGCCTGCAACGTCAGCGTGAAGCCGGGCTTGCCGTCCAGATCGACAGTGCGTCCGATGATGCGGCCCGGCATCTGGCGCACGTGTTCCATGCGCGTGGTCATGAAACCGAAGTACGGTCCGCCCGAAGACAGCGGCACGCCCAGCGGCTGACCCTCGCCGACCACGATGTCGACGCCTTTTGCGCCCCACTCGCCCGGTGGCTTCAGGATCGCCAGCGACAGCGGGTTGACCACCGCGATGACCAGCGCGCCGTTGGCATGTGCCCAGTCGGTAATGGCGTCTACGTCTTCGAGCAGGCCGAAGAAGTTCGGCTGCTGGATCACCACTGCCGTGATGTCCTGTCCGCGGAAGCTGTCGAGCGAGGCCGAGGGCGTGGTGCCGACTCCCGGCTCGTACGGCAGCACGTCGAAGTTGAGCTTCTGGCCTTCGGCGATGGCGAGCGCCACCTGCAGGTACGTCGGATTCACCGCCGCCGGCACCAGGATGCGCGCCGACCTGGATTTGCGATGCGCACGCACCGCCATCAGGCTGGCCTCGGCCAGCGCGGAACCACCGTCGTACAGCGAGGCATTCGATACCTGCATCCCCGTCAGGCTCGCCATCATGGTCTGGTACTCGTACAGCAGCTGCAGCGTGCCCTGGCTCGCTTCGGCCTGGTACGGCGTGTAGGCGCTGTAGAACTCGCCGCGCGTCACGATGGCCCAGACGGCGGCCGGGATGTGGTGCTCGTAAGCACCGGCGCCGATGAAGTTGAGCGGCCGGCCGTCGCGCTGCGCACGCTCCTGCATCAGTCGTCCGATCTCCATCTCGGTCAGCGCTTCGGGAATTCCCGCGAGCGACTGGATGCGCAGCTGCGCCGGAATTTCGTCGAACAACGCATCGATGGTCGGCGCGCCGATGGCGGCCAGCATTTCCCTGACGTCGGTTTCGGTATGGGGAATGAACGGCATAAGGAAGCCCTGGGTTCTACCGCGAACAATGACTCGTAACGTCATTCCCGCGCAGGCGGGAATCCATCCGGACCAGCCACATGGGCTGCCGCCGGCGCGGCAGCGACGAACATCTGGCGTATCGGCCGCTCAATGCGCTGCTTCGACGACCTTCTCGTAGGCCGGCGCATCCAGCAGCTGCGCCAGCTCGCCGGTGTTGCTCGGCTTGAGCTTGAACAGCCAGCCGGCACCGTAGGGATCCTGGTTGACCAGTTCCGGAGAGGCGCCCAGCGCTTCGTTGGTGGCGATGACCTCGCCCGAAATCGGGCTGTACACGTCGGAGGCCGCCTTCACCGATTCCACCACGGCGGCCGCGCCGCCCTTGGCCAGCGTCCTGCCGACTTCGGGCACCTCGACGAAGACCAGGTCGCCGAGCGAACCCTGTGCATGGTCGGAAATGCCGATGGTGACGCTGCCGTCGCTTTCCAGGCGGGCCCATTCATGGGAATCGAGATACTTCAGATCGCTGGGGATGGAAGACATGACGGATACCTGTATTGAGCCTGTGAATCGAAGTTGCTGTGGGCGTGGCGCGATCAGATCAACGCCTTGCCGTTGCGGACGAACGGGTACTTCACCACGCGGGCGGCCAGCAGCTTGCCGCGGATGTCGACCTGCACCTGCTCGCCGGTCGCGGCCGGAACACGTGCAAATCCGATGGATCGTTCGAGCGTCGGGGAGAACGTGCCGCTGGTGAGCTCGCCTTCGCCGACGCCGGGCGCGACGACTTTCTGATGACCACGCAGCACGCCGCGATCTTCCAGAACCAGTCCGACCAGCTTGCGCGGAACACCGTTCTTGCGCAGCGCTTCGAGCGCGGCACGGCCGACGAAATCGCGCTCCGGCGGATCGAAGGCCACCGTCCAGGTCAGGCCCGATTCCAGCGGCGAGACGTTCTCGTCCATGTCGTTGCCGTACAGATTCATGCCGGCTTCGAGCCGCAGCGTGTCGCGCGCGCCAAGGCCACATTGGGCAACACCGGCCGCCTTCAGGTCGGCCCAGAACTTCGCGGCAGCACCGACCGGCAGCATGATTTCCCAGCCGTCCTCGCCGGTATACCCGGTGCGCGCGATGAAATACGGGCCGAGTTCTCGGCCTGAGAAGTGCTTGAGCGCGAGTGCGGCGGTGGCGTACTCACCGATCAAGGTTGCCGCCTTGGCGCGTGCGTTCGGACCCTGCACGGCGATCATCGCCAGATCGGTGCGCGGCTTGATGTCCACGCCGAACGCGCCGGCATGACTCTTCAGCCAGGCGATGTCCGTGTCCCGCGTACCGGCGTTCACCACCACCCGGAACCATTCGTCATCGATGAAGTAGACGATGAGATCGTCCACCACGCCGCCGCGCTCGTTGAGCATGCAGCTGTACAGCGCCCTGCCCGGCTCCTTGAGCTTGGCGACGTCGTTGGCGAGCAAGTGGCGCAGATAGTCCCGGACGCGGGCGCCGGTCACGTCGACGCTCAGCATGTGCGAAACGTCGAACATGCCCGCATCACGACGCACCGCGTGGTGCTCCTCGATCTGCGAGCCGTAGTTGACCGGCATGTCCCAGCCGCCGAAATCGACCAGGCGCGCGCCGGCCGCGACATGCGCATCGTAAAGAGGTGTATTGAGACCCATCGATTGCTCCGGTTCACGAGAGTGCGCAAAAGTCATCGAAGCGTCGGACCGCTTGGATTCAAGCGTTCCGGCGCCCCTCTGTCCTGCGACCTGAGAGATCCGGCATCGATGCGCGGCTCGAGCGAGCGACGCGATGCCTCTCCCCTTCGGTGAGCGCAGCCCCGGTTTGCACCGTTGCCGCAGCTACTCTCCAGAGCCCTTCGAGCGATGACGCGCCGTCAGCATGACTTGCCGTCATCGCGCGGCGCGCCGTTCATTTGCCTGAGCGTTTCCGGGCGGTTGCGCCTTCGGCGGCAAGGACTCGGGGACGATCCGTCCCGACCTCACACTCTCCGGCCGTGCCTTGCGATGGGTGGCGGTATGGTAGCCGAAGCCTATTCGCGGCGCGTGAATTTTCTTCGGGACCGGCCTTGCTGCAGCAGCGGCCTGCAGCGGATCGTCCGGGCACTGGAATGGCCGGGTAAGAGGCTACAATGAGCTTCCGTCGCAGCAGCTCCACTTCCCGCAAGACCCATGCCCCAGCGCCGCCGCTCCATTCCCGTTCGTATCGGTTCCGTCATCGTCGGCGGGGCCGCCCCCATCGTCGTGCAGTCCATGACCAACACGGACACCGCCGACATCGAATCGACCACACAACAGATCAAGGCCCTGGCCCGCGCCGGCTCGGAACTGGTGCGCGTCACCGTCAATACCGACGAAGCCGCTGCTGCGGTTGCGCACGTCCGCGACCGTCTGGCGCAAGCCGGCGTCACCGTGCCCATCGTCGGCGACTTCCACTTCAACGGCCACAAGCTGCTCAAGGCACACCCGGCCTGCGCCGAGGCGCTGGCCAAGTACCGCATCAATCCTGGCAACGTCGGACGCGGCAGCAAGCGTGATCCGCAGTTCGCCGAGATGATCGAAGTCGCCTGCGCCAACCAGAAGCCGGTGCGCATCGGCGTGAACTGGGGCAGCCTCGATCAGGCCCTGCTGACGCGCCTGATGGACGAGAACTCGAAACTGGCGCAGCCACAGGACGCCCGGGACGTCACGCGAGAAGCCCTGGTCGTGTCGGCGCTCGAATCGGCCCAGCGCGCCATCGAGCTTGGCCTGCCGCAGGACCGGATCGTGATCTCCTGCAAGGTCAGCGGCGTGCAGGACCTGATCGCGGTGTATCGCAACCTGGCCGCGCGTTGCGACTATGCGCTGCACCTGGGGCTGACCGAAGCCGGCATGGGTTCAAAAGGCATCGTCGCCTCCACCGCCGGCATGAGCGTGCTGCTGCAGGAAGGCATCGGCGACACCATCCGCGTCTCGCTCACACCCGAGCCCAACGGCGATCGCACCCAGGAAGTGATCGTGGCGCAGGAGATCCTGCAGACGATGGGCCTGCGCTCCTTCATGCCCATGGTGGTCGCCTGCCCCGGCTGCGGCCGCACCACCTCGACCTACTTCCAGGAGCTGGCGCAGAAGATCCAGAGTCACTTGCGCCATCAGATGCCGCAGTGGCGCAAACACTATGTCGGCGTCGAGGAGATGACGGTCGCCGTCATGGGCTGCGTCGTCAACGGTCCGGGCGAAAGCAAGCACGCCAACATCGGCATCAGCCTGCCCGGCACCGGCGAGCGCCCCGTCGCGCCGGTCTACATCGACGGCGAGAAGGGCCCGACGCTCAAGGGCGAGCGCATCGCCGAGGAATTCCAGGGACTGGTCGAAGAGTACGTCGCCAGGACCTACGCACCGAGATCATCGCCATGAGCCCGACCGACCATTCATTGACCGGAAAAAAGTGCCGTCCCTGCGAAGGCGGCGTTGCACCGCTGACGCGTTCCGAAGCGCAGACCTTGATGGAGCAGCTCGACCCGCAGTGGCGGCTGTCCGACGACGGCAAGAGCCTGCACCGCGAATGGAAGTTCAAGAACTTCTATCACACCATGAGCTTCGTCAATGCCTGCGCGCACGTTGCCAATGCCGAGGATCACCATCCCGACCTGGAAGTCGGCTACGGCTACTGCCGGATGAAATACAGCACGCACGCCATCGACGGACTGTCGGAGAACGATTTCATCTGCGCGGCGAAGGTAGACGCCCTGCCGCTGTAACAGCTGCCACGTACTGCGTCATTCCCGCGGAAGCGGGAATCCACGCGCGTAGGTGCCAGCCTGCGCGGGCATGACGAAATCGAGACCGGTACCGATTCGCCTGTGGCCGGCCAATCGTTCGTTACGTCGGTGTCTCACGCAACGGCGACTTCGACCGCAGCCGTGTCGATGATCGGCCCCACCGGATGCTGGAACTCGCGCTTGGCGAATTCGATGCGTCGTGCGGCGGGCGCGTTGAAATCGGCGCGCTGCTCGCAGATGTGCAAACGCCGCAACAGACCCTGGCGGTTGGCAATCTGGATCGCCAGGCCCGGTCGCGCATTCAGCTCCAGCACCAGCGGTCCCAGATCACGGTCGAGCACGATGTCCACGCCGATGTAACCCAGACCGGTGAGCTCGTAGCAGCGCGCCGAGATGTCGAGAATGGTGTTCCAGTCATTGATCTGCAGGCCGGCGATGTTGTGGGTCGTATCCGGATGCTGCGTGACCACCTGCGTGCCGATGACGCCGTCCAGGGTGACGCCGCTGGCCAGATCGATGCCCGCACCGACCGCGCCCTGGTGCAGGTTCGCCTTGCCATTGGAGGAGCGCGTCGGCAGCCGCACCATCGCCATGATCGGGTAGCCACGGAACACGATGACCCGCACGTCGGGCACGCCCTGGAAGCTGATGCGCTCGAACAGCGCCGAGAAGCGCACCATGTACTCGACGATGACCACGTCGGGCACGCCGCCCAAGCTGAACTGGCCGTTGATGGCGTTGGACAGATGGTGCGACAGGAACTCTTCGTCGAGCAGTGCGCCGCTGATGGTGCGGTAGCGGCCGGCGCTGCGCCCGGAAATGACCACGATGCCGTCGCCGGCACTGCCGTGCGCGGGCTTGAGCGCAAACTCGGGATGATCCTTGACGATCTCCGGCAGGCGCCGGATGTCCCGCTGCGTTTCCATGACGCCGTACAGCTCGGGCACCGCGATGTCGGCCTGCAGTGCCAGGCGCTTGGTCCTGAGCTTGTCGTCGACCAGCGGATACAGATGCCGCGGATTGAACTTGAGGATGTAATCGCCGTTGCGCTTGTTGAGCCCGAGCACGCCTTCGGCCGCCAGGCCCCGATAACGGCGCAGCACGCTCACGCCTGCCCTTCTCGCGGCATCAGGGCCTTGAAGCGCCGCAGCTCCAGCAAGCGATAACCGGTGTAGCGGCCGACCAGCAGCGTCGCGGCGATCACCAGGAACAGCAGTTCCGGGAACACGAAAATGATGTGCTCGAGCCAGGCGATCTCCATCACCAGGTAGGCGATGGCGGCGACGATCAGGCTGCCCACGCCTTCCTGGATCGCCTCGGCGGCGCCGCGCTCCTCCCACACGATGGACATGCGCTCGATGGTCATGGAGATGATCACCATCGGGAACAGCGCGATAGACAGGCCCGGCTGCAGGCCGAGCCGATGACTGAACACGCTGATGCCAGCCATCAGCAGCACCACCACGGTGAGCACGCAGGTCAGGCGCGGCACCAGCAGCAGCCGTAGCTTCTCCAGGTAGAAACGGATCAGCAGGCCGAGCGAGACGATCACGGCGAACAGCGTCACGCCCCACAGCAGCCGGGTCTCGCGGAACGCCAGCGCCACCAGCACCGGCATGAAGGTGCCGAAGGTCTTGATGCCGACGAAGTTGCGCAGAATCATGATGGCCAGCGCGCCGATCGGAATCATCAGCAGCACGCTGTACACGGCCTGGGTGGCGATGGGCAGCGAGAACAGCGAGAACTCCGCCGAGTGCGAGCCGCGCTGCTCGGCGCGACGCTCGGCGATCAGGAGCGAATCCAGCAAGCTCTGCTGCACGGCGAGCGTCACCCCCAGGGCCGAGCCGCCCTCGATCTCCGCCAGCTTCTCATCGCCGCGCCACCAGATCAGGAAATCCTGCGGCAGTCCTTGCTGCAGGGTGACCGGATTGAAATAGAGCCACTCCACGCCATCGTGTACTTCCAGCAGCACCTCCGGCTGCACCGCTCCAGCCCGGTCGCGCAGCACCACGCCGTGGGCTATGCGGGCTGGGATCTGTGCGCCGGCAAGAAAGATCGTCGCCAGGTGGGCGCGGTCCGCCGGTGTATCGGTCCGGTTGAGGAACAGCCGGATGTACGGGTCGGTCTCGCCCTGGCTGATGCGCCGGAGCAGCTCGGTGGTGAAGCTCGCGACGTCGGCCGACTGGCGCCGCACGTCGGCAATCAATCCTTCCAGCGCGATCTTCGACGGCTCGTCCAGCTCCGGGAACTCCGGGAACGGTGGCGTCGTATCTTCGACCTGGCGTTGCGGGTCCTTGTATACGAGTGCGCGGTAGTAGACGGTCTGCGGTCCGGTGGCTTCACGCACCGCCCATACTGCTTCGCGTCCCGCCAGTGCGCTGCGCGTGGTCAGCCCAAAACCGCGCGAGACGAAGTTCTCGTCCATCAACGAGTAACCGGGCGTCAGGCCGGGAATGCGCAGCGTGGCTTTCATGGCAGCCGGCCCTGGCGTGAAGGAAACCGCCGCCTCGATCGTCCAGATCTGGGTCTGCTCCTGCGGCGCCACCGGAAAGCCCAGCACATGGGCTTTGTAGTAGAACAAGGCCAGGGACAGCACCGTCAGGACCACCGACAGCGAATAGATGTGACGATTATTCATTCAGTCGTCGTAGCGGCCGCGAGGGTACGCGGGCAAGTCGTGCTCTCGTTGCTGCTGCGGTTGGGGGCGGTGACGGGGACGGAAGACTAACGGGTTTGCGCGTCGGCCTCAAACGCACCGGGCGCGCCGATGGACGGAATTTGCACGGGGACTTCCCCCGATGCAGCCACTTGAATCGCCGTGAGCGCGGCCCGGCGGAGGCGATGGATCAGCTCAGCAGCAGGCGCGAATCGCCAGGCGGGATATTTACCAGAAGATCGACCGGGGTCATGGCGAAGCGGGCGGCAGCGGCAATCCCGCTGCGATCGTTGTCCGTCTGCAGGCTCCAATGGGCATGTTCCACCAGCAAAGCCAGCTGCCAGGCGCGTCCGATCGTCATCGCAACACGCCGCGCACCGGCTTGCAGCAACGTCGCTTCATCGGTTTGCGTCAGCCACTGCCGCACATGCGCAAGCGCGGCGGCGGCCGTCCCGTTCAACTCGAGCAGAGTTGTATCGTTGATAGCGGCGGCGCTGGTCTCGATCCAGCCGGCAAGCGCGGCAAGACCTGCACCCGCCTCCCCCCGCAGCAGCGCATCGAGCGCCAGCACGTTGGTCGTGCCCTCCCAGATCGGCAACACCTGCGTATCGCGCAGCAGAACCGGCAGGCCGGTGTCTTCGATATAGCCTGCCCCGCCGAACGCCTCGATCGCCTCGCTCACCACCGCGACCGCCTGCTTGGCGGTCAGCAGCTTGGCGATGGGAGTCAGCAGGCGCAGCAGGGCACGCTGCGCATCGTCGAGCTCGCCGGCTTCCTGTCGCCCGAGCAGCTCGACCAATTCGAACGCCAGCAGGAATGCGGCCCGCGTTTGCGCTTCGAGACCGGCCAGCGTGTCGACGTGCAATGGCAGCTCGCCGAGCGCAGCGCCAAACGCCTGCCGCTCATAGGCATAGGAACGGGCCAGCGCCAGGGCACGACGCATGAACGCCACCGAAGTGACGCTGTTCCACGTTCGAGTAATGACCAGCATCGGCTCGATGTTGCGGGTGCCGTTGCGCGGCTCGCCGATGAGCTCGGCGGGCGTACCGTCCAGCAACAGCTCTGCCGTGGGCACCTTGCGGGTTCCCAGCTTGTCCTTGAGCCGCTCGATGCGGATGTTGTTCGGCCGGCCCGCCGTATCGTGGGTCTCCACGTAGAACATGGCGAGCCCGGATCCCCCCGGGCCGTTGTCTTCGGGACGCGCCAAGGTCAGCGCCATCTGCGAGGTGATCGCCGAGGTGAACCATTTCTTGCCGAACAGGCGCCAGACGCCATTGGCGTCACACTGCGCGCGCGTCAATGAAGCACCGACGTCGGAACCGCCGATGGCTTCCGTCATCCACTGGCCGCTGGTCCAGGCCTGCGCCGGATCGCGGCTGGTCAGATGCGCCACCGCCCGATCGCGCAACTGTGGATGCGCAGCGACCGTGAGCGTCCGCGCCGCCCCGTCGGTCATGGCCAGCGGACAGGTGTACAGATCCGACGAAGGATGGAATAGGTACGCCAGCGCAAACTGGTGGACGCGCGACCAGCGGCCGTGAAGACGTTCGTAGGCAATGGCGATCAGGCCGCTGCGGGCCGCGACGGGCGCGACCTTCTGCCACAGCGGCGTGAGCTCGATGCGATCGATGCGATTGCCCCAGGGATCCCATTGCACCAGGCGCGGCTCGTTCAGGCGATCCTGCAACTGCAGCCGGTACAACTCGCCGCCGGCCAGCTCACCCATCGCCGCCAGTTCCGGCTCTATCTCGCCAAGCACCTGCGCCGGCAGCTTGCGTCGCAGCCAGCTTCGCAGAAAGGGATCGTCACGATATTGATTGCCGAGCTGCGGCGGCGCCTGCACGAAGAGATCGAAACCGCGCGGGGCGCTCATCGAACTTCGGCCAGTCCGCCCGCCACGCCGTGTGGCGAGAGCAGCACCTGCCACAGCTGGATGCGCCGGGCACGGAACGCCGCAGCCGAGGAAAGCAGCCAGAACTCCCACATGCGACGGAAGCGCTCGCCGTACTTCGCAGCGAGCTCCGGCCAGGCGTCGCGGAAGCGCTCATGCCAGGTCAGCAGCGTACGGTCGTAATACGGGCCGAAGGAATGCCAGTCCTCGACGATGAACAGCTTCTCGCTGGCCGCGGCGATCTGCGCGATCGAGGGCAGCATGGAGTTCGGAAAAATGTAGCGCTCGACCCAGGGATCGTTCGCTTCCTGCGAAGTGTTGCTGCCGATGCTGTGCAGCAGGAACAGGCCCTGCGGATCCAGCAGCCGGCGCGCCGTTTCGAAGTAGGTGCGGTAGTTGCGGAAACCGACGTGCTCGAACATGCCCAGCGAATAGATGCGATCGAAGCGGCCGCTGAGGCTGCGATAGTCCTGCAGCAGGATCTTCACCGGCAGGCCCTTGTTCCTCTTGGTCGCGGTCTCCGCCTGGTTGCGTGACACGGTCACGCCGGTGACGCGCACGCCGTAACGTTCGACCGCATACTGTGCCGCCCCACCCCAGCCGCAGCCGATGTCGAGCACGTTCATGCCCGGCTCCAGACGCAGCTTGCGGAAGACCAGGTCGAGCTTGGCTTGCTGCGCCTGATCCAGCGTCTGCGCATCTTTCCAGTAGGCGCAGCTGTAGATCATGCGCTGGTCGAGCATGCGCTGGTACAGATCGTCGCCGATGTCGTAATGCTTCTGGCCGACCTTGAAGGAGCGGCCCGGCGTCTGCGGATTGAAAATGATGGCCGTGAGTGCGGCCCATGCCTGCCGGAAGGTGGGCAGGTGACGCTCGGCCTGGGCGCGGAAGACGCGGAACAGCATCTCGTCCAGCCGCTCGCAGTCCCACTGCCCGTCCATGTAGGCCTCGCCTACGCCGAGCGAGCCCTGCGCCAGCACGCGCTGGTAGAAACTGGCGTCACGAACCTGGATGTCCCAGGGATGCCCGCCGTCGAGCGCAATGTCGGTTCCGCTCAGCAGCGATTCAACGTAGGCACGGTAGCGGGTCATGAGCAACCTGCAACTGGCGAGAGTCCAATCTCGTACAGGTCAAAGGCTTGCGCCAGTTGCAAATGATGTCAAGTCGGCGCGGGCAACCCGGATGATCGAGGGAATTTCCGTCCTCGCCCGTCGTCTCGCAGTCTGTCGCTGGTGCGGCTGGCTAACGCGCCTGCCGCACCAGCTGCGGCGTGTCGCCGGCCGTGCCCATGGCGCGCCCCATCAGGAATCGCTTGGCGAACGCAGAGCGATCCACGGTGGAAAGTCCGAAGCGTCGTGCCCAGGTCAACAGCGGGCTGGCATTGCTGAAGAGCCGGTTCAAACCGTCGATCAGGCCAAGCGCCAGGGCGTTCTCGCTCTTGCGCCAGCGTTCGTAGCACCGCAGCACCCGCAGCTCCGCAAGTGAATCCGCGGTGCCGCCGGCTGCCAACTCGGCCGACAACGTTTCGACCAGCGCCGCGCAATCGAGGAAGCCCAGGTTCACGCCCTGCCCGGCCAGCGGATGCACCGCATGCGCCGCGTCCCCGACGAGCACGAAGCGCGGCTTGCAGTACGCTCGCGCGTGAATGAGACGCAAAGGGAACTGGCCACGCGGTCCGCTGGCGGTGATCTTGCCGAGCGCACCGCCCAGCGCTTGTTCCAGTTCCGTCGCCAATGTCTCCGGCGGACATCCGACCAGGTGCTGGGCGTGTTCCGGGGTGGTGCTCCACACGATGGAGCTGCGACCATCGGCCAGCGGCAGGAAGGCAATCGGACCCTGCGACAGGAAGCGCTGCCAGGCCGTGCGCTGGTGTGGATGTTCCGTGCCGACGTGGGTGACGAAGGCGCGCTGGTCGTAGCTCCAGCCGCGCGTTTCGATACCGGCAAGTTTGCGGCTGGCGGAGTCCGCACCGTCCGCTCCGACTATCAGTGCGGCGGTGATTCGACGACCATCAACGAGCGTCGCGGCGGCACATTCCGTATCGAGCTCCAGCTGCGCAAGCTCAGCCCGCAACACCGTCACGCGATTGCGCAACGCCGCCGATTCATAGATGGCCCATTGCAGGCGCCGGTTCTCGACGATGTGCCCGAGATCCGGCTCGCTGGTGGCGCTGGCCGAAAAATGGATCGAGCCGGGCCCTTGCGGGCGTCCGGTCGCATCCCACACCACCATCTCGCTGTAGGCGGACAGATGCCGTGGCGGAATCTTCGACCAGGCGCCGACTGCATCCAGGATGCGCTCGGAGGCACGCGACACCGCAGACACTCGCAGGTCCACGTCGCGATCCGATGGCGGCAGCGCAGGTGGATTCGCTTCGAGCAACGCAATGCGCAATCCGCCCAGATGGCGGTCGTCGCCCAGCAGGGCCGCCAGGCAGGCGCCGACCATGCCGCCACCGATGACCAGAATGTCGAAATCGGTTTTCATCGCCGCCCCAGCTCCCCGCCCCGGGCCAGCCGCGGAATTCGGCCTGCCGCACCCAGCGACAGCTGCGACAACGCATCCTTGGCGGACGGAAACAGATCGAAGGCCAGCAGTCCCAGGTCGCGGGCCAGCTTGATCGGACCGAAAGGCTGGGTGAACAGTCGCACCAGCCCATCCGTGAAACCCACGATCCTGCCGCGATCCGCGGTACGCCATTCGCGATAGCGCTCCAGCAGCACGCCGTCGCCGGCATCGAATTCGGCGCCGTTCCCGCTCGCCGCCTGCGCATCCGCCAGAACTTCCGCAAGACTGGCTGCGTCGCGCAACCCCAGGTTGAAGCCTTGCCCCGCGATCGGATGCAGCGCCTGCGCTGCATTGCCGACGACGGCCAGCCGCGGCGCAATGTGCTCGTCCGAGCGTGTCAGCGCCAGCGGATAAAGCTGACGCTGACCGACACGCGTGAAGCGTCCGAGACGAAATCCGAAGGCATCCTGCAAGCGGGCGAGAAATTCTCCATCCGGCAGCTCCCCCATGGCCGACGCCAGCGCCGGCGCCATGGTCCAGATCAGCCCTACCCGCCCTTCGGTCATCGGCAGCAAGGCCAGCGGTCCGGCGGACGTGAAGCGCTCGTAAGCCACGTAATCGTGAAAGCGCTGCGTGAAAACGTTGGTGACGATGGCGTGCTGGTCGTAGTCCCAGTGGGTCGCACCAATCCCGGCTGCCTCGCGGACCGCCGAATGGGCACCGTCGGCGGCAATCGTCAGGCGAGCCTCGACGGTGACGGTGGCGTCACTGTCGAGCCGGCACAGCAACTCGCGGTGCTGGTCTTTCAGTTCGGCACTCACCACGCGCGCCGGCGCCAGGATCGTGACGGCGGCTTCTTCCAGCCGCTGCCAGAGCGCCGCACCCATCACACGATTGATGACGACGAAGCCCAGCGCCTGCAGCTGTTGCTCCCTGGCATCGAGCCGTGCGAAGCCGAAGCGGCCCTGGTCGGAGATGTGGATGCGGCGAATCGCGGTGGCCTCGCGCTCGATCAGCGGCCAGACGCCGATGCCTTCGAAGATGCGCCGGCTGCCGTTGGACAGCGCCGTGGTGCGGTCATCGAAACTGGGCTGGGCGGCAGCGCCGAACGGCTGCGCCTCGATCAGCACCACCTTGAGATTCACGCGCGCCAGCGCCAACGCCAGGCTGGCGCCGACCAGACCTCCACCGACGATGGCGATATCGACCTTCATGGCTTTACGCCGCCTGCATCAGCCGTTCGATGGCGTCGGGCTCTTTCACCAGGGCCGCGGTCAGCACCTCGTTGCCCTCGCCGGTGACCACCACGTCGTCCTCGATGCGGATGCCGATGTTCCACCAGCGCTTGGCCACCCCGGGCATGCCGGCCGGAATGTACAGGCCCGGCTCCACCGTCATGGCCATGCCGGGCTCCAGCACCCGCCACTGCTCACCCACTTTGTAGTCGCCGACGTCATGCACGTCCAGGCCCAGCCAGTGGCCGGTGCGATGCATGTAAAACTTGCGATAGGCGCCGTCGCGGATCAGCTGCGGCAGCTTGCCCTTGAGCAGGCCGAGCTTCACCAGTCCCTGGGTGATGACCTTGACCGCGGCAGCGTGCGGTTCGTTCCAGTGGTTGCCCGGCAGCGTCTTGGCGATCGCGGCGTACTGCGCTTCCAGTACCACTTCATACACGGCGCGCTGTTCCGGACTGAATCGTCCGCCGACGGGAAAGGTACGCGTGATGTCGGAGGCGTACAGCTCGTACTCGCAGCCGGCATCGATCAGCAACAGCTCACCGTCCCTCAGCTCATCGGCATTTTCGTGATAGTGCAGGATGCAGCCGTTGGCGCCGCCGCCGACGATGGGGTGATAGGAAATGTCGGCATTGCGACGGCGGAACTCGTGCAGCAGCTCGGCCATCACCTCGTATTCCATGCGCCCCGGGCGGGTGAACTGCATGGCGCGTTCATGGGCTGCGACTGCGATCCGCGCCGACTGCCGCATGGCATCGAGCTCGGGACGCGACTTGAACAGCCGCATGTCGTGCAGCAGGTGATCCAGCGCCACGAACTCCTGCGGCGGCTGGATGCCGGTGCGCGACTGCGCCTTCAATTCGTTCACCCAGCCGATGACGCGCTGGTCGAACTCCGGGTGCAGGCCCATGGTGTAGTAGACCCGCGAACAGTTCTCCATCAGACCGGGCAGAATGTCGTCGATGTCACTGATCGGAAACGCATCGTCGGCGCCGTAATCGCGCGTCGCACCGTCCGGTCCGGCCCGGCGGCCGTCCCAGGTTTCGCGCGTCGGATCCCGATCGCGCACGAACAGCACGTACTCGGCCTGCGCGCGGCCGGGAATCAGCACGGCAACCGCTTCGGGCTCGGCAAAACCGGTGAGATAGTAGAAATCGCTGTCGGGACGATAGTGGTAGAGAACGTCGCTGTTGCGCGTCTTCTCGGGCACCGCGGGCAGGATGACGATGCCGCCCTTGCCGACCATCCTCATGAGCTGGCGGCGGCGGCGGACGAACTCGGCTTTACGCATGAAACTTCCGGGGCCCTAGTGAATGTCGTCGAGGTCGGGGTCGGCGGGGCCGGCATCCAGGCCCTCGCCCTGACGCAGTCCGATCAGCTCGTCGTGAATGAGCTGCACGCCGGCACGCAGATACTCGACCACATCGCTGTAGGCCTGCTCCTGCTCTTCCCCGGCTTCTCCCACGTCCACCTCGGCGCGGCTGATGTTGGCGAGGTCGCGCAGGATCTCGTCGATGCTGGAGGGCAGCTCTTCCGCCTGGATCGCGCGCACCGAGCCGAATCCATATAAGAATCCCTGACACCATTGCGACAGCGCGGCAGTGCGCTGTTCCAGCGGCACTTCGTCGTCCGGCAGGAAGGGTTCGAATTCCATGGCATCGCCGCGCAGCGCAGCGACGGTATCGGCAAACAACAGACGCAGCGGCTGCACGGTCTCCTCGGCGAGCGTTTCCTCCTCGGAGGGCACGACTTCTTCCAGCCAGCGTTCCAGGGAGTAATCAGCGCTCATGCACAGCGCACCGCACAAGCAGCCATGCGCTTCGGCGGCCGGAACGGTCGAGCCGGCGCTTTGCAGAACTCGCGCAATCTCGGGAAATGTCACTTGCAACATCGCGGTTATGTTAGCACCGACCATTGCTGCACACGCCGCGTTTGCGCCAGCTGCGAGCGCATTCGCACCCTTGCATCGCGGGCGTCGCCGCCTGGTTTGACCGCACCCGGATGCCCCCGCATAATCCTGGCCGTGAGTGAAACCAGTCACAAATCTTCGGTCGGCCAGGAGCTCAAGCTCCTCGAGCAACGTCTCGACGAGTTCGTCACCGTGGTGACGCAGCTCAAGGAAGAGAATCGGGCGTTGCGCCAGCGGCTCGACAGCCTGATGACCGAACGCGCCACCCTGCTGCAGAAGAACGAGCAGGTGCGGGCGCGGGTCGAGGCGATGATTGGACGGCTCAAGGCAATGGAGCACGGCGCATGACCGATCGCACGGTCCGGGTCAGCGTCCGCATCCTGGAAAAGGAGTATCAGGTCGCCTGTCTGCCGGAGGAACGCTCGGAGTTGCTCGACTCGGCGGAGTTCCTCAATGCCAAGATGCGTGAGATCCGCGACAGCGGCAACGTCATCGGGCTGGACCGGATCGCGGTGCTGGCCGGGCTGAACCTCGCCAACGAGCTGCTCAAGATCCGCAGCCACGGCGGAGCCGGCAACGAGGTCGCCCCGCGGATCCGCCAGATGCGCGAGCAAGTCGAAGCGGCGCTCGCCAAGGGTCAGCAGCTCGACCTGTAACGGAACTTATCCGGTCCTGACCGGATTCACTTGCGAAGGGCTTCGAGGCAAAGCTCTTTTGAAGGTTTCTATGGCGCTGCCTGCGGTGTTCGACATGTGTCGGGTTACCTCTCGACCCTAATGTTAATACCCTCGGGGCTCGGTCTCACGGCGGCATTGTGCAGGTCCGTCTCGAACGGAAAGCCTGAGTCGTCGTGGCTGCGTCCCACCTATTGCTCCGTGTCGAGAGCAATGGCTCATGACGGCACAGGCGGGTGGCGCCGCCCTCTCCCACGGTTCATGCCGGTCCACGCGAGACCGGCATGAATCACCTTGGCGACCGCGCTCCCGGCACGCCGATCGTTCCGGAAGTCATGTCGATCGATCGCAACGAATTGCGCCGACAGATGCGGGCGCAACGCCGCGCCCTGACATCATCGCAACGGTCTGAAGTCGGCATCGGCATCGCCAGAGTGATCTCGCGGTTGCAGCTGTTGCGGCCGGGACGACGCATCGGTGCTTACCTCGCTCATGCGGGTGAAGCCGACCTCGCAGCTACCCTCACGCTGGCGCAACGCCGCCATTGCCGGATCTACCTGCCCGCGATCACGCATCGACGCAGCAACCGGATGGAGTTCGTCCGCTTCGAGCCGCATTCCCAACTGCGTCGCAATCTCTTTGGCATCGCTGAACCCGATGTGCGCCGCGCGCGCCGCATCGCCGCCCGCGAGCTCGATCTGATCCTGGTACCGCTGGTCGCAGTCGACCCTTGGGGCACACGGCTCGGCAACGGCGCGGGTTTCTATGATCGTCGCCTGCATCACCTGCGGGCGGACCGTCATTGGCGGCGACCGCGCCTGATCGGCATCGCCTACGAGTTCCAGCGTGTCACCCGACTCACCCCGCAACCATGGGACGTACCCCTGGATGCGGTAATTACCGATCGCGGCTGCTACCCGGCGCTGCGTCACGAACCCACCCAAAGGTCCTCATGAACTACTGGCTGATGAAATCCGAACCCTCGACGTTCGGCATCGACGATCTGGCGAAGGCGAAGAACCGCACCACCGGCTGGGACGGGGTACGCAATTTCCAGGCGCGCAACTACCTGCGCGACGACATGAAGAAGGGCGACCTCGCCTTCTTCTATCACTCCAGCTGCGCGGTGCCGGGCATCGTCGGCATCGTAAAGGTGGTGCGCGCGGGTTACCCGGATCAAACCGCCTTCGATGCGTCGGACGATCACTACGACGCCGACAGCCGCCCCGACGCCCCGCGCTGGTATTCGGTGGACGTCGCACTTACGAAGAAGTTCGACCGCATCGTCACGCTCGATGAGTTGCGCGCACATGCGAACGGCAAGCTGAAGGACATGATCGTGTTGAAGCGCGGCAATCGGCTGTCGATCACGCCGGTGACGAAGACACAGTTCGAGTTCATCGCACGCTTGAGTGAGCAGCGCGTGTGAACCCCGACAACAATTTCGCATACACCTCTTGCTTGCCATTTTCAATTTATGTATATACTGCGCCCGGACTAACTCGACATGGAGATTAATGACTATGGCAACTAAAGCTAAGAAATCAGCAAAGAAGAAAGGCGCCAAGAAGAAGGCCGCCAAGAAGAAGTAAGTTCTCTTCTTGTTGATGTTGATGAAGACTGTGCCCGCGTAAGCGGGCACAGTCGTTTCCGGCGCTGGAAAAACCGGTATTTCATGCGCCCTCGTTCACCGGAGAATCCATCATGAGTGCTGACCGAAACAAGCAGACCGCGGCCCAGGCCGCCCTCGCCTACGTCGAGGAAGACACCGTCATCGGCATCGGCACCGGCTCCACCGTCAACCATTTCATCGATGCATTGGCTGCGCGGAAGTTGCGCATTCGCGGTGCGGTATCGAGCTCCGAGGCCTCCACGGCGCGGTTGCAGCGGCACGGCATCGAGGTATTCGACCTGAACGCCGCCGGCGATCTCGACCTGTACGTGGACGGTGCCGACGAGTCGGATCGGCAGCTGCGCCTGATCAAAGGCGGCGGCGCCGCACTGACGCGCGAGAAGATCGTCGCCGCCGCCTCCCGCCGTTTCATCTGCATCGCGGACGAGTCGAAGCTGGTCGAGGTGCTGGGCAAGTTCCCTCTGCCGGTCGAAGTGATCCCGATGGCACGCTCATATGTCGCCCGGCAGCTGCAGAAGCTCGGTGGCGTACCGGTGTGGCGCGAGAACGTCATCACCGACAACGGCAACCAGATCGTCGATGTGCATCACCTGCGGATCGCCGACCCGGTGGCGATGGAGGATGCGATCAACGCGATCGCCGGCGTGGTGACGGTCGGCCTGTTCGCCCGCCGGCCGGCGGATGTGCTGATACTGGGCACCGATTCGGGAACCCGGATCCTGCCCTGAGCGACCGACTCGACGGCAGGAACCGGCGGTCGACTGGGTATTCGTCATTGCCGCGCAGGCGGCAATCCAGTCGGCTGGATGCCCGCCCCTTCGCGGACATGTCGAGCAGGGGTCACTACGACGGGCGTCTCTCGCCGCAGTCGTTTACTGCTCCATCTTTCGCACGGCACGAAGTTCGCTGACCAATCCCGGGCCGCGATAGATGAGCGCGGTGTAGATCTGCACCAGATCCACACCCGCCTCGAATGCATTGCGAGCATCAGCCGCACTGCCAATGCCGCCCACCCCGACGACGGTCAATCGATCCGCTACGACCGAGCGCAAGGTACGGATCGCCTGCAAGGCGAACGGCCGCAACGGCTCGCCGCTCAACCCTCCCTCCTGCGTTGCAACGGCATCGATGCCCGGCGGACGACGCACGGTCGTATTGGTGGCGATCACGCCGTCGATCCGCAGCTCCAGCAACAGCTCGGCAATGGCGCCCAGATCTTCCAACGTGAGGTCCGGCGATACTTTCGCCAGCAACGGAACGTGCCGCGACCGATCTGAATGAAGCCGCTCGCGCTCCCGCAACAGCGCTTCGAGAATGGGACGCAGATGTCCGACCTGTTGCAACCGCCGCAGGTCCTTCGTATTTGGCGAAGACACGTTGACGGCGACGTAGTCGGCATGCGGCGCGACGGTGCGATAGCAGCTTACGTAGTCATCGACCGCTTCGGTCAACGCGGTCGACGCATTCTTGCCGATGTTGACGCCGCACACGCCAGGGAACCTGCGCTTCGCCAGGTGCCCGGCGATGGCGTCGGCGCCCTCGTTGGGAAATCCCATTCGATTGATCAGTGCCTGCGAACCGGGCAAGCGAAACAGGCGCGGCTTCGGCTGACCCGACTGCGCTCGCGGCGTGACCGTGCCGACCTCGATGAAACCGAAGCCAAGCGAACCGAGGGCATCGACGTGGCGGGCGTTCTTGTCGAAGCCCGCCGCCAGGCCGATGCGATTCGCAAACCTCAATCCCATGAGCGAAACGCCGGCGCAGGGATCTTCACCGCCCTGCCGCTTCAGACCGAGGCGATACGCGAGCCGCAGCGATGCCAGCGCAACCGCATGCGCCCGTTCAGGCTCGAGGACGAACAGCGCGCGGCGCAGCAATGGATACATGGAGGCAGGTTGGCATGCTGGCCGGAAAAAATCGCCGGGAAGATGGCGCCAGCGATGGCCTGCCCGGATGGCGGCCAGATGGGGCCACAAACGACAAGGCCCGCTTGCGCGGGCCTCGTGAATTGGCTGGGGGACTAGGATTCGAACCTAGGTTGACGGAGTCAGAGTCCGTAGTCCTACCGCTAGACGATCCCCCAACAGCCGGTATCGCGGCGGGATCAGCGCTTGGAGAACTGAGTGCCGCGGCGGGCCTTGCGGAAGCCGACCTTCTTGCGCTCGACTTCGCGGGCATCGCGGGTCACGTAACCAGCGTCGCGCAGCGACTTGCGCAGGGTCTCGTCGTAATCCATCAGGGCGCGGGTCAGACCGTGGCGGATGGCGCCGGCCTGGCCGGTGGTGCCGCCGCCCTTGACGGTGACGCTCACGTCGAACTTGTTCTCCAGCTGCACCACTTCCAGCGGCTGACGCACGATCATGCGCGCGGTCTTGCGGCCGAAGAATTCATCCAGCGGACGGTCGTTGACCGTGATGTTGCCCGTGCCGGAGCGCAGGAAGACGCGAGCGGTGGAGGTCTTGCGACGCCCGGTGCCGTAGTTGGTCGAAATCGCCATGATTTAGTTGCCTTGAGATTTTTCGGATCAGAGCTCGAGCGCCTTGGGCTGCTGAGCGGCATGGGGATGCTCGGCGCCGGCGAACACGTGCAGCTTCTTGAACATCTTACGGCCCAGCGTGTTCTTCGGCAGCATGCCCTTGACCGCGAACTCGATGGCGCGCTCGGGATGCTTGTCGAGGAGCTTCTCGAGGCTGGTGGTCTTCAGACCGCCCATGTAGCCGGTGTGGTGGTGATACAGCTTATCGGTCATCTTCTGACCGGTAACGCGCACCTTGCCGGCGTTCAGGACGATGATGTTGTCGCCCGTATCCACGTGCGGGGTGTACGAAGCCTTGTGCTTGCCACGCAGACGGCGGGCCAGCTCGGACGCCAGACGGCCGAGGGTCTTGCCAGAGGCATCCACCACGTACCAATCACGGCGCACCGTAGCCTCGTTGGCGAATACGGTTCTCATTGAATTCTCCGGGAAAACTCTTGCCCAGGGGGCGAAAAGGCCGGCAAGTCTAAAGGACGACCTGCGGCTTTGCAAACCGTTCGAACAGCCCCTGTCCGGACCGGCTCCGCCGCCGGCCGGGCGCGCGCAGACCGACATATATAATGAAGCCCATGCACTGCGCTGTCCCCACCTCTGCCGCCCCGGCCGACATCCGCCCGGACCGGGTACTTTCCCTGATGGACCGGCTGATCGAGCCCGCCGATCAGGCCCTCAAGGTCCTGTTCGGTACTCCCCGCTGCGCGCGAGCGTATCCGGCCGAAAACATCGAGGAAACGGTGCTGCTGCCCACCGAACGGCGCGAGGTCGCCGCCCTCATGCGGGTGAATCATTCCGGCGAGATTGCGGCCCAGGCCCTGTACCACGGACAGGCGTTCGTGGCCGGCAACGCCGCGACACGCGCGGCATTGCTGGAAGCAGGACTCGAGGAAACCGATCACCTGGCCTGGTGCGCGACGCGCGTCCAAGAGCTGGGCGGACGCACCAGCATGCTGGCCCCGGTGTGGTTTGCCGGCTCATTTACGATCGGCGCGCTCGCCGGTCTTGCCGGTGACAAGACCAGCCTCGGCTTCGTCGCGGAAACCGAACGGCAAGTGGTCGAGCATCTCGACGAGCACCTGCGACTGCTACCGCACGACGATGCACGCACGCGTGCGATCGTGCACCAGATGAGCGAAGACGAAGAGCGACATGGCAACAATGCGCGCCTCGCCGGCGGCACTGAACTGCCGAAGATTGCACGAGCGCTGATGAAGCTCACCGCGAAGGTCATGACGCGCAGCGCTTACTGGCTCTAGTGCCGCTGCACAATCAAACGCTTGCGGTGAAGGCATATACTGTATTAAAAGGCCGCAGAACAATTTGTCGCAATTTGCAGGCAATATAGCCCGCAAAGCCACAGCTAGGGGTAAGTAATGGAAGAGGGAGCAAGACCACTGAGCGACATTCCGGCGATCAACCGGTTTCTCAGCTACTGCCGGATTCGCACGGTGCCCTCCAAGACGGTGGTCATTCACGCCGGCGACCTGCCCGACGTGCTGTACTACATCGTCAGCGGCTCGGTGGAAGTGATGATCGAGGACGAGGAAGGCAACGAGATGGTGCTCGCCTACCTCAACAAGGGACAGTTCTTCGGTGAAATGGGCCTGTTCTACGAGCAGCCCACCCGCAGCGCCTGGGTGCGCACCCGCCAGCAGTGCGAGCTGGCCGAAATGACTTATCCCCGCTTCCGCCAGCTGGCCGCCGAAAGTCCGGGCCTGGTGTTCGAACTGGCCACGCAGCTGGCGACGCGCCTGGACCGCACCAATCGCAAGCTCGGCGATCTCGCTTTCGTCGACGTCACCGGTCGCGTGGCGCACGCGATCATGGACCTGTGCAGCGAGCCGGACGCCATGACGCACCCGGAAGGCATGCAGATCAAGGTCAGCCGGCAGGAGCTGTCACGCCTGGTCGGTTGCTCGCGCGAGATGGCTGGCCGCGTGCTGAAGGTGCTCGAAGATCAGGGCCTGCTGCGCGCCACCGGCAAGACCATCGTGGTGTACGGCGCGCGGCCGAAGATGAAGACCAAGCCGCCGCTGGCCGCTGCCGCGACCACGGCAGGTCGTGGCGCTGCGGCCAACAGCCGCCAGGACGATGACGAGGATGATTTCGACGACGACGATGAAGATTGATCGCTAGCGTCGTCACCCGACGAAAAAAGCGCCCGGCCCTCTGCCGGGCGCTTTTTTTTTACGCTCTCAGCCGGCTCGAGCCTGCTCGATCTGCGCCCGCATGGCTGCAATCGTCGCCTTGTAATCCTTCGCACCGAAGATCGCCGAGCCCGCGACGAACGTATCCGCCCCGGCGGCAGCGATCTCGCCAATGTTGTCCACCTTCACGCCGCCATCGATCTGCAGGCGGATCTGCCTGCCGCTGGCACGAATGCGCTCGCGCGCCTGGCGCAGCTTCGGCAGCGACGACGGAATGAACTTCTGGCCGCCGAAGCCCGGGTTCACCGACATGAGCAGGATCATGTCGACCTTGTCCATCACGTGATCCAGCCAATCGAGCGGCGTGGCCGGATTGAACACCAGCCCCGGCCGGCAGCCGTGCTCACGGATCAGCTCCAGCGTACGGTCCACGTGCTCGCTGGCTTCCGGGTGAAAAGTGATCCAGGTGGCGCCGGCCCTGGCGAAGTCGGGAATGATGCGGTCCACCGGCTTCACCATCAGATGCACGTCGATCGGCGCCTGGATGCCGTGCTTGCGCAGCGCCTCGCACACCATCGGCCCGATGGTGAGATTGGGTACGTAGTGATTGTCCATCACGTCGAAGTGAATGCTGTCGGCACCGGCCTCGATGACGGCCTTCACTTCCTCACCCAGTCGCGCGAAGTCCGCGGACAGGATGGATGGCGCGATCCAGGGCGTGAGCCCGGACGGATTTGCAACGCTCATGCGCTTCTCCAGTATCGATGTCTATTTCAGTCCACGCGCCTCGCGCAGCACTTCGTAGGCCGCGCGGATCTGGCGGGTTTTCTCTTCCGCCACCTTCATCATGGATTCGGGCAGGCCCTTGGCGTGCAGCTTGTCGGGATGATTCTGATTCATCAGGCGCCGGTAGGCTTTGGTCACTTCGCTATCCGAGGCGCTGGCCGATACGCCGAGCACGGCGTACGCCTGCGCCACGCGATCCACCGACGCGCGCGTTTGCTGCGACTGGCGCGCTGACTGCTGCATACGTAGCAGTGCTTCCATCTGCACCAACTCATAGGCCGAGACATCCAGAGCGGCGCATACCCGCGTAAGCACTTTGCGGGCCGCGGCATTCAGACCACCGCCCCACAGCGCCGCCTGCACTTGGATCTGCACGAACATGCGGCACAGATCCGGCCGGCTGCGGCAGGTCCAGTACAGCTGGCGCAGCGTCTCGTCCAGAGGGAAATCCGCGGCCTTGCCCTGGGTGAACAGTTCGATCGCGAGTTTCACCTCGCGCTCGCCCAGCCGCAGTTCATTCATCATGTTGCGAGCCGCGCGGATCTCCTCTTCCGACACTCGCCCGTCAGCCTTCGCCAGGCGCCCCATGACCTGGAAGGTGGCGCGGAAAAATGCCTCCTGCACGCCGATGGAACTGGTACGCGGCCCGGCGCGGCGCACGCGGTTTTCCGCCTGCACATCGAAGAGGTGTCCGATGAACGTGCCGAACAGGGCGCCGACCGGCCCCGCGGTAAACACGCCCACCACCGCCCCCAATGCTTTGCCCTGCCAGATCATGCCGTTACAATCGCCCAACGATCAGTTGCGCCAATGGTAGCAGCGCCCGCCTGAGCCGACCGCGAATCTTCCCCTCAAGTTCTCTTCATCCAAGGCACGCAATGTCCGCCCTTCCCGCTTCGCCGCCCCTGCTTCAATCCGATCTGCGCAGCCTGAAGCGCATTCACCAAGGCAAGGTGCGCGACATCTACGAAGTCGATGCCGAGCACATGCTCATCGTCACCACCGACCGCCTGAGTGCCTTCGACGTGGTGCTGCCCGATCCGATTCCGGGCAAGGGCAGCGTCCTGACGCGCATCTCGCGCTTCTGGTTCGATCGGACCCGGCACATCATCGGCAATCACCTGACCGACTTTCCGCTGGAGCGCGCCGTACCGGATGCGACTGAACGCGCGCTCATCGCCGATCGCAGCATGATCGTGAAGCGTCTGCGCGCGCTGCCGGTTGAGGCTGTGGTGCGCGGCTATCTCATCGGTTCGGGCTGGAAGGACTATCAGCAGACCGGCATGGTCTGCGGCATCCAGCTGCCCGCCGGATTGCAGCAGGCCGATCGGCTGCCGCAGCCGCTGTTCACGCCGTCGAGCAAGGCGCCGCAAGGTCAGCACGACGAGAACATCAGCTACGAGCAGGTGGCGGCCAGCATCGGCACAGGGCTCGCCGAGCAGGTACTCGCCTCAGCACTTGCGCTGTACCAATTTGCGGCAGAGCACGCGCTGGCGCGCGGCATCATCATCGCCGACACCAAGTTCGAGTTCGGCGTCGATGCCGCCGGCCATCTGACCCTCATCGACGAAGCATTGACGCCGGATTCGTCGCGCTTCTGGCCGGTGGACACCTATCGTCCGGGCATCAGCCCGCCGAGCTTCGACAAGCAGTTCGTGCGCGACTACCTCGAAACGCTGGATTGGAACAAGCGCGCTCCCGGCCCCGAACTGCCCGCCGACATCATTGCCAAGACGAGCGAGAAATATGCCGAGGCCTTGCGCCGGCTGACCGCGTAACGCCGAGGTGAGAACGCCGAGCGGCTGCCAGTGCTGGGCCGCATCGGCGCAAAAAGGGGCTCTGCACGAGACGGGCGCGATCCAGGGCTGCGGCGCGCGGTATCGACTCTACGACCCGGCACCGGGAAGTATCCTGTGCAGAGCTTGCCTGAGGGGTTCATGGACTGGCTTCATGAGGGCTGAACGTGAGCGAACCATCGACCGAGCCTGGACGCGAACTCCAACCTTTCGCCATCGGCACGCGGCGCGATCAGCACCACATGCCGCGCACGGTCGTGCTCCTGTACCTGACCGTCAGCGCCTTCTGGATCCTGCTGACCGATCGCCTGCTGGTGTGGCTGAACCTGGATGCGCGGCTGACTGCGCGTTTGCAGACGTTCAAGGGCTGGCTATTCGTACTGGGATCCGCCGCGTTGGCCTACGTGTTGCTCAGGCGCTATGAGCGCAGCCGTCAGGCTGGAACGCGCGCGCTGATCGAATCGCAGAATCAGGTTCGACGCATGAATGCGGAATTGGAGCAGCGCGTGGCAGCGCGCACGCTGCAATTGGAATCGGCGAACCGTGAGCTCGAGGCGTTCGCGTACGCCGTCTCACACGACCTTCGTGCTCCGTTGCGCAGCATGTCCGGCTTCAGCCAGGTCCTGCACGACAGCGCCCCTGCCGGGCTGGACGAAAAATCCCGCGACTACCTGCGACGCATTCGCGATGCCAGCCTGCGCATGTCGACGCTGATCGAGGACTTGCTCAGCCTGTCGCGCATCAGCCGCAGCGAGCTGATTCCGCGCCCGACCAATCTCAGCCAGATCTGTGTCGAAGCCGCCGCGACGGTGCGCGATCGCTATCCCGGACGCCAGGTGGAGCTGACCATCCAGTCCGGCATGACGGTCAACGGCGACACGCGGTTGCTGCGCATTGCGATGGAGAACCTGCTCGACAACGCCTGGAAGTACACGGCCAACGCGCCCGAGGCGCGGGTCAGCATCGGCGCCCAGGCGGGCGAGCAAGGGCCGATCTATTTCGTGCGGGACAACGGCGTGGGCTTCGACATGGCTTACTCGGCGCGGCTGTTCGGCCCGTTCCAGCGTCTGCACGCAGAATCGCAGTTCCCGGGCACCGGCATCGGGCTGGTCACGGTACAGCGCATCGTCGCTCGCCACGGCGGCCACATCTGGGCGCAAGCAGAGCCGGATCGCGGCGCGACTTTCTATTTCACGCTGAATGCGGATGATTCACTGGCCGCAGCATCGGAGCAGCCCAAAGGATCGACATGATGGAGTCACTCGCCGCGCGCCTCGAGCGTTGGCTGTTCGAGCCGCCCGATACCCTGATCGGCAAACCGATCTGGCTGCTGACGCGCATCCTGCGCTATCCGTATGCACTGATCCGCGACGTCGCCCGCGGCGATCTCACGTTGCGCGCGATGAGCCTGATCTACACCACGCTGCTGTCCATCGTGCCGCTGCTGGCGCTGTCGTTCTCGGTACTCAAGGGCCTGGGCTTCCACAAGGAGCTCGAGCCGGTGCTGTACTCGTTTCTCGAGCCGCTGGGCGACAAGGCCTACGCCCTCACCGACCAGATCATGGGGTTCGTGGAGCGGGTGCGCGGCGGCGTGCTCGGCTCCTTCGGCCTGATCTTCCTGCTCTACACCGTGATCTCGATGGTGCAGAAAGTGGAGGAAGCCTTCAATTTCGTGTGGCGCGTCGACCAGCCGCGCAGCTTCGGCCGGCGCTTCAGTGAATATTTGAGCGTCATGGTGATCGGGCCGGCGCTGATCGTCGGCGCGCTCGGCCTGCTCGGCGCCATGAGCAGCAGCACGGTGGTGCAGGCAGTCTCGCAGTACGAGCCGTTCGGCTCGATCCTGGTGGTGCTCGGCAAGCTCACGCCCTACCTGCTGGTGATCGGCGTGTTCACCTTCCTCTATGCCTTCGTGCCCAACACGCGCGTGCGGCTGCGGGCCGCGTTCATCGCCGGCATCACTGCCGGCATCGGCTGGCTCGCCACCGGCCTGTTCTTCGCCTCGTTCGTGAAAACCACCGGCGGCACCCTGGTGATCTACGCCGGCTTCGCCATCGTGATCGTCTCGCTGATCTGGCTGTACGCTTCATGGCTGGTGCTGTTGCTGGGCGCACAGCTGGCGTTCTACGTCCAGAACCCGCAATACCTGCGCCCCGGGCGTAGCGAAATCCACCTGAACACCAGCCTGCGCGAACGGGTGGCTCTGTCGATCATGTACTTGATCGTGCACGACTATGGCTCGGGGCGAGCGCGCTGGAGCACCAATCGGCTGGCCGAACACCTGGATCTGCCCGGAGCGGCGCTCGGGCCGATCCTGGCCGCACTGGAGCAGCGCGGCCTGCTGATCGTGGCGGAGGACGACACCTGGATACCGGCTCGCGATCCCGCCGTGATCGAGCTTGCAGACGTGCTCGATGCGATTCGTCACGAAACCGCCGGTCCGCGCCTCGCCCGTATCCGCGACATTGCGCCCGCGGTGGACGCAGCACGACGCGCCGAGGAATCGCTGAAGGAAAGCCTCAAAGGCCGCACGGTGCGCGACCTGGTGGACGGGAAGTAAGCGCGCTACTCGCCCGCTATCGTCATTTTCTCGAGCAGGATCGAGCCGGTCCGCACGCCGCCACGCGCGTCGACGTCGCTGCCCACGGCAACCACGTTCCGGAACATGTCCTTGAGATTGCCGGCGATGGTGATCTCGTGCACCGGATAGGCGATGGCGCCATTCTCCACCCAGAAACCGGCAGCGCCGCGCGAATAGTCGCCGGTGACGCCGTTGACGCCCTGCCCCATCAGCTCGGTGACCACCAGGCCGCGGCCCATCCGGCGCAGCAATGCATCGAAGTCTTCGGCACCCGGTTTCACGATCAGATTGTGAACGCCGCCGGCATTGCCGGTGGTTTTCAAGCCGAGCTTGCGCGCGGAGTACGTGCTGAGCACGTAATTCTGCAACACACCGTGATCGATCACTTCGCGATCGCGCGTGACCACACCTTCGCTGTCGAACGGCGCACTGCCCAGCGCCTTGCGAATGTGCGGACGCTCCGAAATCTGCATCCAGTCCGGAAACACCTGCTGGCCGGCCGCATCGAGCAGGAATGATGCGCGCCGATACTGGCTGCCGCCGCGAATGGCTCCAAGAAAATGTCCGACCAGTCCGCGGGCGAGCTCGGGCACGAACAACACCGGCGCGGTCGTCGTCGCGAGCTTGCGAGCATTCAGGCGACGCAGCGCGCGTTGCGCCGCCGTGCGTCCGATGTGCTCACCTTCTTCCAGCTCGCGCCAATCGCGGACCGAGCTGTACCAGTAGTCACGCTGCATCTCGCCGTTGTCCTGCGCGACGACTACGCAGCTCAGGCTATGAATGGTGCTGGCAAAGCCGCCGAGAAAGCCGAGCGAATTGCCGAACACTCGCACGCCCTGGTGACTGGACAGCGTGGCGCCTTCCGAATTGCCGATGCGCTTGTCCACTGCAAGAGCAGCCGCCTCGCAGGCGACTGCCAGATCCCGCGCCTGGTCCGGCTCGATCTGCCAGGGATGCGAGAGATCCAGATCCGGAATGTCGCGCGCCAGCGTGTCCGCATCCGGCAGGCCGGCGCATTCGTCCTCGGCGGTGAAGCCGGCGATGCTGAAGGCTTTCGCCACGGTCTCACGGATTGCTTTCGCGCTCAGGTCGGCGGTGCTGGCCGATCCCTTGCGCTTGCCGCGATAGACCGTCACGCCCATGCCGCGGTCGCGCTGATACTCGAGTGTCTCTACCGCCCCCAGGCGCGCCGTGACCGAAAGCCCGGTATCGACGCTGACCGCCGCCTCGGCGTCGGTCGCGCCCAGCTGCTTCGATTCTTCGAGGGCCAGCCGGACCAGGACCTGCAGATCGGCCTGGCTGGCCAGTGCGGCGGCGGAGCCGTTGGCGGTGAGTTGCGACATGGGCGGGATCTTAACAGGGTGGTTTCGGATGCGAAGGTTGCGCAAAGGATGCTTTTGGATTGCGACGCCGCCATCTATGCTGCATGGGTCCTTCGCATGCCGATCTCAATGACCGACCACGACTACGACGATCCCCCAAGCAAGAGCGCGCGCAAGCGCCACAGCGACGATCTGCAGGCGCTGGGCGAAGCGCTGATCGAGCTGTCCGACAACGAGCTGGATGCGCTGCCGCTGCCGGAGAACCTGCGCGATGCCGTGCTGCTCGCGCGCCGCATCACTGCCCACGGCGGGCTGTACCGGCAAAAGCAGTACATCGGCAAGCTGATGCGCAAGATCGACGCCGAGCCGATCCGCGCGGCCATCGATGCGCGGCTCGAACGTCAGCGGATCGAAGCCATGCGCTTTCGGCGCCTGGAGCAATGGCGCGACCGCATCGTCCGCGAGGGCCGCCCCGCGGTCGAGCAATTCGCGGCAGATCATCCCGGCAAGGTCGATCCCGCCGCCCTGACGGACCTGGTCGCCCTGGCCGAGCGCGCCAGCCGGGAACACGGTGAAAAGCTGCCGTTGCAGGCCTCGCGCGAATTGTTCCGCAAGCTGCGCGAAATCGTGCAGCCCGCGGCCGATGCCGAGGGCTGAGCGTCCAGCCGGCGCCCGCCCTCCTGCTGCTACAATCCGCCCCCTATGAAACCTCTCGTCGGCATCATCATGGGCTCCAAGTCGGACTGGGAGACCCTGCAACCCGCGGCAGACATGCTGCAACGCCTTGGCGTCGCCTGCGAAACGCGCGTGGTGTCCGCCCATCGGACCCCTGACCTGCTGTTCGACTACGCCGGCAGCGCCCGGGAGCGCGGCCTGGAAGTGATCATTGCGGGCGCCGGCGGCGCCGCCCATCTGCCGGGCATGACGGCCTCCAAGACCAGCCTGCCGGTGCTGGGCGTGCCGGTGCAGTCGAAAGCCCTCAACGGCATGGACTCGCTGCTTTCCATCGTGCAGATGCCGGCCGGCATTCCGGTGGGCACGCTGGCGATCGGTCAGGCCGGCGCCACCAACGCGGCCCTGCTGGCCGCGGCCATCCTGGCCAACAAGTACCCGCAGATCCGCGAAGCGCTCGACAAGTTCCGGCAGGAACAGACCAGCGGCGTGCTGGCGCACCCCGATCCGTCGCTCGCCAATCCCTCATGAGAATCGGCATCATCGGTGCAGGCCAGCTCGGACGGATGCTGGCACTGGCGGGCTATCCCCTGGGGCTGCGTTTTGCCTTCCTGGACCAGAGCGCGGATGCCCCTGGCGCCCAGGTGGGCAGCATCGTCACCGGCGCTTTCGACGATCCGGCGGGCCTGGCCAAGCTGGCGCGCGAAGTCGACGTGATCACCTTCGACGTGGAGAACGTGCCGGTCGACGCTGTTCGTGCCATCGCCGCGCAGCGTCCCTTCCTGCCGCCGGTGGATGCACTGGGTGCATCACAGGATCGTCTGCACGAGAAAACACTGTTCCGTTCGCTCAAGATTCCAACGCCGGAATTCGCCGCCGTGGACAGCTTGCAGGACCTGCAGGCCGCCGCGAAACGCATCGGCATTCCCGGTGTCCTCAAGACGCGCCGGCTCGGTTACGACGGCCGCGGCCAGTTCTACGTGCGTCACGAACGCGAGCTCGAAGCTGCCTGGCAGGCACTCGGCTCGGTGCCGCTGATCTACGAAGGGTTCGTGAATTTCAGCCGCGAAGTTTCGATCATCGGCGTGCGCAGCACACGCGGCGAAACACGTTGCTATCCGCTGTCGGCGAATACGCATTCCGCCGGCATCCTGCGCTACTCGGTCGCACCGTACAGCAACGCCGCGCTGCAGAAGCAGGCGGAAACGCACCTCAAGCGCATCCTGCGTCATTTCGACTACGCCGGCGTGCTGACCATCGAGTTCTTCGTGCAGCGGGGCAAGCTCATCGCCAACGAGATGGCGCCACGGGTGCACAACTCCGGGCATTGGACCATCGAGGGCGCGCAGACCAGCCAGTTCGAGAATCACATCCGCGCCATCCTGGGGCTGCCGCTGGGCAGCACGCGGCCGATCGGTCATTCCGCCATGCTGAATTTCATCGGCACCATTCCGACGCTGGAACAGATCCTGCGGGTGCCGGGCGTGCATTTCCACAGCTACGGCAAGGAGCCGCGGCCGAACCGCAAGCTGGGACACTGCACGGTGACGGCCACCTCCGCCGCGGCGCGCGATCGGGCGCTACGCGCCCTGTTGAAACTCAAGGTCCGGTAAGAGCGTTGCGCAGGAGTGCGGCGGGCGTGACGCAGTTCGTAGTCCGGCGTGGAAATGGTACGTTTTTTGTAACACCCTGGCGTTGCCCGTAAACTTGGGCGGCATCGCAGGATTTCCGTATTCCCCGCAGCCCCTAACCCCTCAAAGCCGTCCAGTCGCGCAAGAGCCCCGTCAGCGAACCCATGTATCTACAACTGTTCAAGCTGCATGAGTTGCCCTTCCGGCTGACGCCCGATCCGGCCTTCCTGTACCTGTCCAAGCACCATGCGCGCGCCAAGGCGTACATGGAGTCCACCATCTGGTTCACCGACGGCTTCGTGGTCATTACCGGCGAAATCGGCTCGGGCAAGACCACGCTGATCGAGACCTTCCTCAAGGAGCTGGAGAAGGACGTGGTGGTGGCGCAGATCAACCAGACCCAGGTCTCGGCCATCGAATTCCTGCAGACCGTGCTGGTGCAGTTCGGCTTCCAGCCGTTTCGCATGAAGAAGGCGGAGCTGCTGTCGACGCTGAACGAGTTCCTGGTCGAGCAGTACGCCAACGGCCGGCGCGTGCTGCTGATCGTGGACGAGGCGCAGAACCTGTCGAACAAGGTGCTGGAGGAGATCCGGCTGCTGTCCGGCATCGAGACCACCAAGGAGAAGGTGCTGCGCATCATCCTGGCCGGCCAGCCCGAGCTCAACGAGAAGCTGAACTCGCCCGGCCTGGTGCAGCTGGCGCAGCGCATCCGCCTGCGCTTCCATTTGACGCCGCTGTCCAAGAGCGACACCGTCGCCTACATCCAGCATCGCCTGGAAGTGGCCGGCTCGCAGGGGCGCGAGATCTTCGAGGCCGACACTTTCCCGTTGATCTACCGCTACACCGGCGGCATTCCGCGACTGGTCAACACGCTGTGCGACACCTCGATGATGGCCGCCTTCGGCCAGGACCGCGACGTGGTGAAAATCGAGGACATCCGGGCGGCGGTCGAGGAAATGCAGTGGATCGAATATGCCGAGCGCTCGGTGAAACTGCAGGCGCTCAGCGTCGACAGTCACGGTGAGCGGCGCGTGATCCTCGGGCGCATCCTGGTAGGCGTCAACGGCGCCACCGTGGCGGAGCGCGAGCTGACCGTCGGCCGCTTCATCATCGGCCGCACCAGCGACAACGACCTGCAGATCGACAGCAAGTACATCAGCCGCCATCACGCACAGATCATCACGACCGCGCATTCCTGCGTGCTCGAGGACCTGAACAGCACCAACGGCATCCACGTGCGCTCCAAGCGCGTGCGTCGTCGCATTCTCAACGACGGCGACGTGGTGCAGATCGGCCAGCACGAGATCATATATTTCGACGAGCGCCTCGCCCGCACACGCGCCGTGCCGGGCGACATCGAGGACGATGCGGTGCCGATGATGCGCAATGCACCACCATCGGGCCTTGCCGAGCCGCCGTCGGAAACGTCACAGGACGACGACATCGAAGACGATGCGGATTCCGTCCAGGCGCGCGAGAGCTGAAGAACGCGACGGGCGGCCGCATTGAAATGCAGCCCGGACGGCCCCTCTCAGTCGTCGAGCGACTTGGCGTTGTACTGCGCCTGACTGGTGCGATAGTCCTTGCGACGCAGCCACAGCACGATGCCGGCCAGCAGGCTGAGCGAGCCGACGCCCATGAATATGCCCGGCAATGTCTCGACGTTGAGCAGCCAGGCGGCACCCAACAGCAGCACCCCCACGATCATGTACAGGTAGGGCAGGAATTCGTAGATCGGGCGCGCGAGCCACATGATGCAGGGGTCATCCTCGAACCGGACGGAGCAGCCAGCATCCTAGAGGGACGCACTGCAAATGGCCACCGGGTCCGGGTCGCAGCGACCGGCCGCTGCGAGGCGACGCGCTGTGCGCGGAGTTGACTTATTCCGTCGCGGTGCCGCCCACGGTCAGCCCGTCGATGCGCAGCGTCGGCTGCCCCACGCCCACCGGCACGTCCTGCCCTTCCTTGCCGCAGGTGCCTACGCCTTCGTCCAGCTTCAGGTCGTTGCCGACCATGACTACCCGCCGCAGCACGTCGGGGCCATTGCCGATCAGCGTGGCACCACGCACCGGCGCGGTCAGCTTGCCGTCCTCGATCAGGTAGGCCTCGCTGGCCGAGAACACGAACTTGCCCGAAGTGATGTCCACCTGCCCGCCGCCGAAATTCTGGCAATACAGGCCCTTCTTCACCGAGCCGATGATTTCCTGGGGATCGTGCGCGCCGGCCAGCATGTACGTATTGGTCATGCGCGGTAGCGTCATGTGCGCAAACGATTCGCGTCGACCATTGCCGGTAGGCTTCATGCCCATCAAGCGTGCATTGAGCTTGTCCTGCAAGTAGCCGCGCAGCACGCCGTTCTCGATCAGCGTCGTGCACTGCGTGGGCGTGCCTTCGTCATCGATGTTGAGCGAGCCGCGGCGCAGGCCCAACGTGCCGTCGTCGACCACCGTGCATTGCTCGGAGGCGACCTTCTCGCCGATGCGGCCGGAGAACGCCGAGGTGCCCTTGCGATTGAAATCGCCTTCCAGGCCGTGGCCGATGGCTTCGTGCAGCAGGATGCCCGGCCAGCCGGGTCCGAGCACCACCGTCATCGAGCCGGCGGGCGCAGGAATCGCGTCGAGATTCACCAGCGCGCCGCGCACCGCTTCACGCACCAGGTCCTTCCAGCGATCGTTCTCCAGGAAGCGGGCAAAGCCGTAGCGCCCGCCGGTGCCGGAATAACCCTGCTCGCGCCGCCCACTGTGCTCGACGATCACCGATACGTTCATGCGCACCAGCGGACGCACGTCCGCACCGACCGTGCCGTCGCTGGCCATGACCAGCACGACATCATGCGAACCGGACAGGCTCGCCATGACCTGCTTCACTCGCGGATCGATCCGCCGCGCCTCGATGTCGATGCGCTCCAGCAGCCGCACCTTCTCCGCGTCGCTCAAGCCTTCGATGGGATCGGTCGGCAGATAGAGCTGATGGCCTGCCGATGCACGCCACGCCTGCATGCGGGTGTTAGCGCCGCTGCGCGCGATCGCGCGTGCTGCGTGAGAGGCTTCGGTCAGGGCCGGTAGCAGAATCTCATCGGAGTACGCAAAGCCGGTCTTCTCGCCAGCGAGCGCACGCACGCCGACACCCTGCTCGATGCTGTGCGCGCCATCCTTCACGATGCCGTCTTCGAGCGACCAGGACTCGTCGCGGCTCAGCTGGAAATACAGGTCGGCGTAGTCGACGCTGTAACCCATGACGCTGCCGAGCACACTGGCAATGCGTTCATCGTCGAGCCCCGAGGGTGCCAGGATGATCTGCCGCGCCAGATCGAGCGGCTGGGCAGCGGCGCCGGGCGTGGGCAGGCCGAGATGCAGGCGGTTGGCGGCGGCGGTCTGGGTGTTGGACATGGAGGAATTCAACCTTGGCTTTGACCTTCAATATTCAGGTGTCGTGACGAGCGGCTGCGGCTGTCGGCATTTCGACGCCACTGGTTTCCCGAGAAGCGGCGGCTTCGATTGGTGGTGCTGCGGTTTCAGTGAGATAGCTCATTCGATAATTCTGCGAGGAGCGGACAAGAGCAGCTTCGATTGGCAGCGTGCGGTTGCGGAAGGGGAGTCTCGTTTCGGGACCGCCGTGAATCCGTCCCTGGAGGCTGCCACGAAAACATCCTGTTTTCGAGGCTCCCGAAACGAGACTCCCCTTCCGCAACCGCAGAGGCTTCAAGTGCCGTGACACTCGTCGAGCGCGCCTCCGGAAAAGAAGTTGGCACTCTCTTTCGGGCGTCGTTCTGGCCGGGGCCACTCATTTTCAGGATGAGAGGAGGAACAGGACGTTCCGAGTGAGCAAGCGCTACAGGGACGTATCTACGCGCGGTCCTGGAAATGAGTGGCCCCGGCCAGAACGGCGCCTGGCACCGCACTTCTGGCTCCGACCAGAGCGACGCTTGGCCCGACATCTCTGAACACTCCTTAACAGCGACAGCCCAGGTGCAGCGTCTCACAGCCCCAGCCGCCGATGACTCAACGCCGGGAACCTCGTCCGCAGCCCCTGTTGCAGAGTGTGGTCGATTTCCGCGACTGCAAGGCCAGGACCCGGAGCGCTGACGCGCTCGAGGACATGGCCCCACGGGTCGACGACCATTGAATCGCCGTAGGTTTCCCTGCCGCTGATGTGCGTGCCTCCCTGCGCCGGCGCAAGCAGATAGCAGAGATTCTCCACTGCACGCGCGCGCAGCAGGACTTCCCAGTGCGCACGGCCGGTGGGTGCGGTGAATGCCGACGGCAGGCTCAGTACTTCCGCACCTTGCGCTTGCAGCTGACGAAACAGCTCGGGAAAACGTACGTCGTAGCAGACGGCCAGGCCCAGCTTGCCGATCGGTGTGGCGACCACCACCGGAGATTTGCCTGCCGCCACTGTGGCGGATTCACGATAACGCTCCTCCCGATCGGGAATGTCGACGTCGAACAAGTGGATCTTGTCGTAGCGCGACGCGCAGCGTCCCTGGTCGTCGAACACCAGCGATGCTGCGGCGACCTTGCCGGGTTGCTCTGCAACGCGCAGCGGAATGGTGCCGCCGACGATCCACATGCGCAGCTCGCGCGCGCAATGGCTCAGGAAGGACTGGATCGGACCTTCGCCGAAATCCTCGGCGACTTCGAGCTTGGCCGACTCCTTGCGGCCCATGATGGCGAAGTTCTCCGGCAGCGCGGCGAAAACGGCGCCCTGCGCGTGCGCGCGCTCCAGGAGATTGCGGGTGGTTTCCAGATTGGCCTGGACGTCGGGACCGGAAGTCAGCTGGATGACGGCGGCGCGGGGCATGGGCGACAGGTTCTCTCTCAGCAATGGATCGATGGCCCTACGGGCTGCTCTTGGTGTTGGCGGCGGCTTCCTTGATCTCGGCCGCATCCACGCGTTCGACCACGGGGTCGTCCCAGGGACCGGTGATCCGATAGTAACCGCGGGCGATGCCTTTGAGCGGCTCTTTGAACACTTGCGAAAACAGCAACAGCGCGGCGCCGACAGCCGGGCCGCCTGCCAGTGCGCCGGCAACCGGCAACGACACACCGAGATTGCCCGTCACCACCGCAGTCTGATCGTAATCGCGCGTACCCAGACCGGTGCGACCCGCGATGCCGATCTCGGCCGCCGGGCCGCTCAGCAGCAGGTTGTTGGTGAAGGCATTGCCCGCGCGCATCTGGAAATCGCCGTGAATGCTGTCGAAGCTCAGGCCCTTGTCGATCAGGTCGCTGAAGTCCAGCGCCAGCCGGCGCGGCAACGCCGCAACGCTGAATAATCCGAGCACGCGGCCCGCGCCCGGCTGCACGTTGAGCAACTGTCCACGTTCGGCGGCGACCTTGACGGTGCCGGAGGCACGTCCGAGAAAGTCGCTGTCGAAGCCGCCCGGCCAGGACAGCTCGGCGCTGATTTCGCCATGCTCGGCTTCCATCACCGGCGAATAGCTCAAGGCCCGCAGGGTAGCCGCCACGTCGGTGCTGACCACGGTGGCGTTCAGGGCAGAACGCTCACCCTCGCCGGTCTTGAACCATTGGCCGTGCGCTTCGGCGCGGACGGCATCCTGCGTCACGGTGAACGTATCGACCTTCAGCCCCTCGGCAACACGCGAGGACTGCAGAGTCACCGCACCGATGGCGTGATCGTCGATACGCAGATCGGCGATCGACACGCGCAGATTGGGCCAGCTGTGCGGATCCTGTCCCGCCGACTTGCCGCTCTTACGGCCCTCGCGCGTAACGATGAGCCGATCGAGCGTCGCCGTGAGCGGCTGCGATCCGGTGAAGTCCTCTGGAATGGTCAGCTCGCCTTCTGCGTTGGGACCCGCTACGTCCACGCGCCAACCGGAATTCATGGCCTGCAGCACGCCGCGCACGTCCGCAAATTGATAGCCATACAGCTGCAGCATTCCCACGCGCAGATTCGCTGCGTCGAGGAAATCGGAGAGCCGACCGCCGTTGCCGGGCCCCTGCCCCCTCAGTGCAAACCAGTCATCGAGCTCCAGGCGGTCGAGCGATCCCTCGATGCGCAGGCCGCGATGCCCGGGCAGTGCCGCTGCAATCGCGTCGGCCCGAATGCCGCCACGATCGAATTCCCAGCTGTCGTCCGTCTGCTGCATGCGCACCAGAGCACGCACGTCGCCAAACGCGGCACGCGTGAGCAGTGAGCTTGTACCGTCGTACTCCAACTCGACGCGCAGCGGCCGGCTTTCGGTCTGCGACTTGCCCAGCGGATACGGCAGTTCAATGCCGAGACCCGCGAGATCCGAGTCGATGACGTACTTGCGCGCCTGATGCGACGGCCCCGGCTCGGGCGAGGCTTCCAGCCGCGTCGTCATCTGCCAATCGGTCGCGCCGCTGATCTTCGCGCTCGACGGCAGATGCAGCAGCGGCGTAATGCTATCTGCATCGGCACGACCCTTTGCCGTCAACAACGCGGCCTGTCTGCCGTCATCGGATGCTTCGGCAGGCTGGATCACCACATCCAGCGGTCCGCCGAGCCATTGGCCATGCAATGACGCGAGCTGCGGCAGCGACTGGCGCACTGTCAGCGAACCAGAAAGCGCGGTGACCGGCGCGCTCACCCCTTCAGCTGTCACGGTGGCGTTCTTGAGCTGCGTCTCCACCGTGATGCGGCGATTCGCGAGGTGCTTCAGCGGCAAACGCAGCTGTACTTTCGTCGTGGTCGCGCCCTGCCCGCTCAGCTTCTGGAATTGCTCACCGAGCGCGGCGCTGATGGGGCTGCCTTGCAGGAATTTGAGCGCATGTCCCAGATCGCCCGCCGCCTGGGCATCCACCGACAACTCGCCGGCCTTGAAATCAGGAAATTCGCCGCGGGCTGCGGTGATGCTGAGTCCACCGATTTTGCCGGTGGCGTGCGAGGCGCTCATACCCTGGTTACGGAATTCGACGTTGGCCGCCAATCCAGTGGCACGCTCCCAGCCCTGCTCATAGTCGAAGGTCAGGTCTTCGACCCGGCCGCGCGCCAGGAATTCTCCCTCCCCATGACGGAACGGGAACGAGCGTACCGGTCCTTTGAGAACCACATCGCCTTCGGTCACGTGGCCGCTGACGAAAGCACGATCCAGCCATTCGAGCGACTTGAGCGTGAGCCGGTCGGCCGGCAGGTATTTGGAAGTCGCGGCCGCATTCATGTCGCGTGTTCGCGCACTCAGGTCTATCACCGGCGAGGACCCGTCCGCAGGAATGGTCAACGCAACGTTGGCAACGGCGGCACCGTCTTCGCTGACCACGTCGAGTTCCTTGCTCACCAGTTGCGTTCCCTGCTGCGTGTGCTGCCAGCTGATGGCGCCACGAATCGACTGCGCGTGCAGCGGTGCACGAAACCTCCGCGGCAGATCGAACTGGACGTCCTGCGAATCGAGCTGCACCTCGCCGCTGGCCTGCGTGCCTTTGACGTGCGCGGTGAGGTTGGAGAATCCGGGCGCCCGCAGCACCGGCTGGAAGCCAGCGGCGCGCACGTCGGCTTGCAGCGAATATGTCATCGGCTCCTGCGAACCGGTGCGCTGCACGTCGAGTGACAGGTTCTCGATGGTCCCGGTCGCCTGCAATGCGCGCACACGGGCCAGGTTCTGGCTTTCAGGCAGATATGCCAGCAGCGGCCACAGGTTCTGCAGCACCAGGCGATCGGCGCTGGCTGAAAGGCTCAGGCCGCCGGCCGGATTTTTCGTCCACTTCGCGACGATCTTGCCGGCACGCCAGGGCGAAGTCTTGCGAGTGAGATCCACGTCGGAGGCCGTCAGCTCCCAGCCGTCGCCCTCGCCCTGCCGGGTGGCCTGCAGATCCAGCGCGACGCGGTCGTAGCTCAGCAGCTGCGGCGGCTGCGGCGAATACGAGGCAGCACCGGGATCGTCACCGACCGCTGCGGGCTCGGCCTGCACGGCGACCTCCTGCTTCGGCGCATCGTCGTCAGTCTTCATCACCAATGGGTCTGCCACCGGCAGCTGTGTCATCCACACCGGCGCCACCGCGGTGACATTGGCGAGATCCAGCTTGGCCGACAGCCCGGTGAGGCGACGCCCGGTGAGCGCACCGGCCACGCGGATCGAGCCATGACCGGTTTCCGCCACCATCCACTCGTCCGGCAGCACGTCGGCCCAGCCGGCCAGATCCAGGTCCCGACCTTCGATGGCGAAACCCGACGCCAGCGCCTCGACGTTCTGCAGCGGCCCGGCTACGTGTGCGGAAAATTCCAGCGACTGGCCCAGCGAGTGCGGCAGCGAAGCATCGCCGCGCAACTCCAGCGAAGCATCCTGCCGGTCCAGATTGAAGCTCACGCCAGACAGCGACCACGGCCCGCGCCCGGTCGCTTCGTCGCGAAAGCTCACCACGGCGTCGCGCACCCGGAATTGTCCAATCGGCAGCGACTCGACCGCGATCGGTCGATTGTCACGTTCCGGCAGCGCGCTTTGGCCGGCGAGCTGAATGCGGCCCTCGCGAGTGCGGATCAGGGCGATCTGCGGCGAATCGAGCGTGAAGCGCCCGGCAGTGAGCCGGCCGGCCCGGATGGAGTTCCACAGATCGAAGCCGACGCTGCCGCGACGCGCGGTCGCCAATACGCGGCTGCGATCCGGCGTGCTCACCACGGCATCGTTGAACACCAGCTCCGGCCCGTACAGCCGCAGGCGCGCGCCGAGCTTGCTGAACTCGATCGCAAGCCCGGTCTTGTCGCTGACCCAGTTCTGCAGCTGCACCCGATATTCGGGCACGCGTGTCACTGCGATCTGGAATGCGCCGATCGTCAGGCCCGCGAGTGCCAGCAACGCGGCGAGCGTTGCGAGGCAATACTTCACGGTCTTGGAACGCACGGCACTCATCGACTCTCGAAATCGGCTACATCAACACCACGTCGTACTGGTCCTGCTGGTACAGCGCTTCGGTCTGCAGCCGGATCGGCTTGCCGGTGTGCACTTCCAGCTCGGCCAGCGCCGCCGACTCCTCGTCCAGCAGTCGCTCGATCACGTCCTGGTGCGCCAGCACCATCAGTTCCTGGAACTGGAACTGGCGCGACTGTCGCAGAATCTCCCGGAAGATTTCGTAACAAACTGTTTCCGTGGTCTTGACGAAGCCGCGGCCCTCGCAGGTTGGACAGGAGCTGCACAACATGTGTTCCAGGCTCTCGCGGGTGCGCTTGCGGGTCATCTCCACCAGGCCCAGCGGCGACACCGAGGAAATGTGGTTCTTCGCGTGATCGCCCGCCAGCGCCTTCTCCAGCGCCTGCAGCACCTGCTTGCGGTGCTCCTCCTCCTCCATGTCGATGAAATCGATGATGATGATGCCGCCCAAGTTGCGCAGCCGTAATTGCCGAGCGATGGCCACCGCCGCCTCGAGGTTGGTGCGGAAAATCGTCTCCTCCAGGGTGCGGTGTCCTACATAGGCGCCGGTGTTGACGTCGATGGTGGTCATCGCCTCGGTCTGATCCAGCATCAGGTAGCCGCCGGACTTGAGCGGCACCTTGCGGCCCAGCGATTTGTGGATCTCCTCCTCGACGCCGTACAGGTCGAAGACGGG
>Ga0182747_1000335_pt1 | contig 47214 bp, 49 predicted proteins | sample eDN3rd30CBELigBY_FD_128526 | JGI IMG/M metagenome (GOLD analysis project Ga0182747, IMG submission 128526) | Enriched backyard soil microbial communities from Emeryville, California, USA - eDNA 3rd pass 30_C BE-Lig BY (version 2) (version 2) | ecosystem: Environmental > Terrestrial > Soil >... | reverse complement strand
CTCGATGAGGACGTGCTGGCCGAGACGCTCGCCGACGCCCGCGACAACGCCACGTTCGCCACGCCCGACGAGTGGCTGGGCCTGGCCGAGCCCGACGGCATCGCGGTGCCGGACCTCGACCTCTACCGGGAGAGCCTGCTGAAGGCGTCGACCGAGTTGAAGATCGACCTGGCCATCGAGCTCGAGAAGGCCCTCAAGGCCGAGGACCCGCGCATCACCGGCGTCGACTCGGCCGACTACGCCGATGGCGTGTCCGAAGGCGCCGTGGTGTCCAGCACCGGCATCCGGTCCTACGGCAGCGAGACGTCCTGCTATGTGTCGGTGTCGTGCGTGGCGCAAGACGGCGATGACACCCAGACCGGGTTCGGGTTCTCCGTCGGCCGCACGCCCGAGGACCTCGACATCTCGGTCGCCGTGGCCGATGCGTCCCGCCGGGCGACGCGCCTGCTCGGCGCCACCCAGCCCGACTCCGGCCGGGTCACCGTCGTGTTGGACCCGTACGTGACCGCCCAGCTCCTCGGCATCATCGGCTCGACGCTCTCGGGCGAGGCCGTGCTCAAGGGCCGGTCCCTGTTCGCCGACCGGCTGGGCGACGAGGTGGCCGCGGCCGGGTTCACGCTCGTCGACGACGCCGCCAACCCGCTGGCCTACAGCTCCTCGGAGACCGACGGCGAGGGACTGGCGTCGCGCCGCAACGTGCTGATCGAAGGCGGCCAGCTGCACCAGTTCGTGCACAACGCCTACACGGCCCGCCGTGCCGGCACGGTCTCCACCGCCAACGCGGTCCGGGGCTTCTCGTCCACCCCGTCGGCGGGTTGCCGGGCGCTCTCGCTCGTGCCCGGGACCAAGCTCCAGCCCGAGCTGCTCGCGGAGGTGGGCGACGGCGTCCTCATCAGTTCGGTCTCCGGCCTGCACTCGGGGGTCAACCCCGTGTCGGGCGACTTCTCGACCGGGGCCGAGGGCCTGCGCATCAGCGGCGGCGAGCTCGGCCAGCCGCTGCGCGAGTTCACCATCGCCTCGTCGCTCCAGCGCATGCTGGCCGAGGTGGCGGCGGTCGGCGCCGACATCGAGTGGCTGCCGATGCGCTCGGCCGGCGTCAGCCTCGTCGTCCACGGGATCACGGTCTCCGGCCGCTGAGCGGTCCGCCGTGCCGTCGGTCCGGTCCGGCGCGCTCAGCCCGGTTCGGTGGTGGTGCTGTCGATCGACATCGGTGGGGCCAGCACCACTGGTTCGGCGGCCGTGGTCGAGGTCGAGGTTGAGGTCGTCGCGGTCCCGGTCCCTCGGACCGTGACCGGTGCGGGTCCACCGTCATCGAGCCGGCTGCCGAACGCCCCGCCGAGCGCGAGCACGGCGCTCACCGACACCACGATGACCACCACGATCGCCAGAGCGAGCAGCAGCCGCCTCGACCGCGTCGCGGCCCTGCCGGTTCCGCCCATGACCCTCTCCTCCGCGTCGCGGTGCTGCCGGCCCGTCCTGGCAACCCGTCCAGACAACCACGGCTCGATCCACCGGCGAAAGGGCGACGGCTGATCCCCCGTACCGAGGGCCGCGGTGAATGCGGGGCGTCGCGGCTGAGATGGCAAGGTGTCCGGCGATGTCGTACCTCGAAGCCATCGTCCTCGGGATCGTCCAGGGCCTCACCGAGTTCCTGCCGATCTCGTCGAGCGGCCACCTGCGGATCGTGCCGGAGCTGTTCGGCTGGAGCGATCCGGGGGCGTCGTTCACGGCGGTCATCCAGCTCGGGACCATGGCGGCGGTGGTCATCTTCTTCTGGAAGGACCTGTGGCGGATCGCGCTGGCGTGGTGCCAGGACGCCTGGCGGATCACCAAGACCCGGAGCACCAAGGGCGAGCGCTCGTCCGACGATGCCCGCATGGGCTGGTACCTCATCGTCGCCACCATCCCGATCGCCGTCTTCGGCTTCGCCTTCAAGGACCAGATCGAGACCGGCGCGCGGGACCTGCGGCTCATCGCCGGCACCCTGATCATCGGCGGGCTGGTGCTGCTGTGGGCCGACAAGGCCGGCGAGCGCAGCAAGGGCATCGAGCACATCTCGACCCAGGACGGCGTGACCATCGGCCTCGCCCAGTCGCTCGCCCTCGTCCCCGGGGTGAGCCGCTCCGGGGCCACCATCAGCGCTGGCATGTTCCTCGGCTTCACCCGCGAGGCCGCCGCTCGCTTCTCGTTCCTCCTGTCCATCCCGGCGGTCGTGCTCTCGGGCCTGTTCTCGCTGAAGGACGTGGGTGACGGCGGGATCCCCGTCGGCCCCACCGCGGTGGCGACGGTGGTCTCGTTCGTCGTCGGGTACGCCGCCATCGCCTGGCTGCTGCGCTACCTCACGTCGCACACGCTGATGGTCTTCGTGGTGTACCGGGTGGCGCTGGGCCTGCTCCTGTTCGGCCTGCTCGCCGCCGACGTCATCGACGCCCGCTGACCCGTCACGGCACGCCGACCAGGGCGATCGTCGCGCTCGCGGCGGCCTCGGTGATGGCGGCCACCTGGGCAGGGGCGACCTCGAGGACGGCAGAGCCGCGGCTCGATCCGGTCACCCGCGCCCCGCTCGCGACCCGGCGCGTCGAAGCGACCCCGTCCCCGGTGACGGCGGGGTCGGTCGTGGCCCACACGTCGACCCGGTCACCGTTCTCCACCGGGAGGTGGGCGTCGGGGAGGGGGACGGCGACAGTGCGCCGTTCGGCGCCGGCGCGCTCGACCATCGCTGAGGTGATCGCCGTCCCCGCGTCGACGGCAGCCGCGGCTCGGGCATCGGCGGGTGGGTCGGTGACCGCCGCGGCGGGCACGAGCGCGGCGGGCCATCGCGCCGGGCGGAGCGCGCCGTCGAGGTCGTCGCCGGCGCCCAGCGCCCGGTCCGCCACCCAGACCACGGTGGTGCGGCCCCACCGCTCGCGGGCCTGGTCGGCCCGCCCGAGAGCGTGGCTCACCAGCGCTGCCAGCAGCCACGCGAGGAGGCCGACCAGCAGCCAATGGCGGATCGCCCCTGGGTCCTGGCGCAGCCGGCGGAACAGGGTCATCCGGCTGCGGTGCGGGTGGACCCGGCGGCCAGGCAGCGGGCGACGACGGCGGATGTCAGCAGGCGGGACCGGACCCACGGGCGCGCACCTCCACGGCGAGCGGTCAGCGGGAAGGCCCGCGCACCATAGGCAGGCTGTCGTGCCCGCTGCGAGCGATGCGCCTCATCTGGCGCCGTCGCCCGTCGCCCGTCGCCCGTCGTCCGTCGTCCGTCGGCTGACGGGTGGGTGGTCGGGCGAGTGGGCGGGCGGCGTCGGTGATGTGGGTGCATCGTGGAGGATCGTGGTCGCTCTGCGTCACCAACCCTCCAACTTCCGCCACGAGGCTCCAACTTGGAGGGTTTGGGCGCTCAGCGGCCACGATGCTCCAAGTTGGAGCCTCGTGGCGGTCAGGTGACCTCGAAGCCGGGACCGGCGGCGATGCGCCCTGAGGGGAGCTGGGCGCTGAGCGCCCGGAACAGGACCTTGCGCACCGTCTCCACGTTCGCCTCGAAGAAGCCGAACACCTCCTCCTGGGTGACGGCGGGGATGCCGCTGCCTTCGAGCCCGGCGTCGAAGTCGGTGATGAGGGCGATGGCGGCGTAGCGCAGCCCGGCCTCGCGGCACAGGACGGCCTCGGGGTGCTGGGTCATGTTGATGACCTCCCAGCCGTGCGACCCGAACCACTGGGACTCGGCTCGGGTCGAGAACCGGGGTCCCTGGATCGTGACCACCGTGCCCGAGACGTGGACCTCCACGCCCTCGGCCTGGCACGCCTCGATCGCGACGGCCCGCAGGTCGTCGTCGTACGGATCGCCGAAGGCCACGTGGTGGACCGGGTGCCCGTCTTCGCCGTCGTAGAAGGTGTCAGGTCGTCCTGACGTGCGGTCGACCAGCTGATCGGGCACCACGAAGCTGCCGGGGGCGATGCGGGCCTGGAGCGATCCGCTGGCGCACGGGCCGAACACGCTGGTGACGCCGAGGGCGTGCATGGCCCACACGTTCGCCCGGTACGGGACTCGGTGCGGGGCGAACTCGTGGTGCGCGCCGTGGCGGGGGATGAACGCGACCGTCCGGTCGCCCAGGGTCCCGAGGTGGACCGGCGCTGCGGTCGGGCCGTAGGGCGTGTCGACGCTGAGCTCGGTGACGTCGTCGAGGAACCGGTAGAACCCGGACCCGCCGAACACGCCGACGTCGGCACGGGGGAGGGCGCCGGTCATCGCCCTACGCCGGCGTCGACGAGCTGGAGGTCGACGTGGAGCCCGAGGCCGGCGAGGCCGAGCTGCTGGAGCTCGAATCGCTGGAGCTGCCCGAGCCCGACGAGGTCGAGCTCGTCTCCTTCGTGTCCTTCGTGGCGGTCGAGGTCGACGAGCCGGACCCGTTGTCGCTCTTGTCCGCATCGCGGGTGGACCCGAACGAGCCAGCCGAGCGGCTGTCGGTCTTGTAGAAGCCCGAGCCCTTGAACGTGATGCCGACGTTGCCGAACACCTTCTTCAGGGTCTGCTCGTGGCAGGACGGGCACTCGGTGAGCGAGTCCTCGGAGAACGACTGCACGATGTCGAACTCGTGGCCGCAGTGCTTGCAGCGGTACTCGTAGGTGGGCATCGGTCCTCGCTGGCCAAGATCGGCGGTTAGCAGTCTCAATCGGAGACTGCCAGTGTAGGGAAGCAGGCGGGGATCGGGCACATGCAGAGGGGCGCCGCGTGGCCCGGGCGACCTCGGTCCGCTGCGCGAGACTGCAGCCGTGACCACCCCACGATCCGCAGTGCGCAAGGCCGTCATCCCCGCCGCTGGCCTCGGCACCCGCTTCCTCCCGGCCACCAAGGCGCAGCCGAAGGAGATGCTGCCCGTCGTGGACAAGCCCGCCATCCAGTACGTGGTGGAGGAGGCTGTCGCCGCCGGCTGCGACGACATCTTGATCGTCACCGGCCGGTCGAAGCGGTCGATCGAGGACCACTTCGACCGCCAGTTCGAGCTCGAGTACCACCTGGACAAGTCGGGGAAGCTCGACGAGCTGGGCGAGGTGGTCGACCTGGCCGAGCTGGCCGACATCCACTACGTCCGCCAGGGTGAGCCGCTCGGGCTCGGCCACGCCATCTCCGTCGCCCAGAAGCACGTCGGCGACAACCCCTTCGCCGTCTTGCTGGGCGACGAGTTCATGGCGAAGGACTCGACGCTCCTGTCGGACATGATCAAGATCCACACGCAGTACGGCCGCTCGGTGCTCGCCCTCCAGGAGGTGGAGGAGGCCGACATCAAGCGCTACGGCAACGTGAAGCCCGAGCGCATCTCCGATCAGCTCGTCCAGATTCTCGATCTGGTCGAGAAGCCCGATCCGGCCGTGGCCCCGTCGAACCTCGCCGTGATGGGCCGCTACGTCTTCACCCCGGAGATCTTCGACAAGCTCGAACAGGTGGAGCCCGGCGTCGGCGGCGAGATCCAGCTCACCGACGCGATCGCGCTGCTCCTCGCCGACCAAGCCGTGTACGGAGCGACGTTCAAGGGCGGCCGCTACGACACCGGCACCATCCCGGCGTACCTCGAGACCATCGTCGAGCTCGCCCTCCAGCGCGACGACATCGGTCCGGAGTTCCGCCGGTTCCTCGCCGACATCTGCGAGCGCCACGACCTCCACGCCACCTGATCGGGTGCCGATGATCCCGCTGGCCGAGGCGCGCGAGCACGTCTTGTCGCGGTGCGCGCCCCGGGCGCCGCTGTCGGTGCCGCTGTCCGACGCGCTGGGCTGCGTGCTGGCCGGGCCGGTGACCGCCGGCGAACCGGTCCCGCCGTGGGCGAACTCGGCCATGGACGGCTACGCCGTGCGATCGGCCGACGTGGCGAGCGCGTCCGAGGCGACGCCGGTGTCCCTGCCGGTCGTGGCCACGGTCGCTGCCGGTGCCGCCGCCGACACCGAGGTCGGTGCCGGGCAGGCGGTGCGGATCATGACCGGCGCCCCGATGCCCCTCGGGGCCGATGCCGTGGTGATGGTCGAGCGGACCCGCGGCGGGCCCGTCGCCGCCATCGTCGAGGTCCTGGACCCGGTGGAGCACGGACGCAACGTCCGGGCGGCAGGCAGCGACATCGCTCCGGGTCAGCTCGTCGCCGACGTCGGGACCGTCCTCGGTCCGGCGCACCTGGGGGTCCTCGCGTCGGTGAACGTCCGCCGCCCGATCGTGGTGCCCCGCCCTCGCCTCGGGATCATCTCCACCGGCGATGAGCTGGTCGACGACGGCAGCCCGCTCGAACCGGGCCAGATCCGCGAGAGCAACCGGCCGATGCTCGTCGCCCTCGCCCGCACGTTCGGCGTCGATGCCGTCGACCTCGGCACGGTGGCCGACGACCGCGACGCCCTCGCCACGGCGCTGGCCGGCGCCGCCGCCACTTGCGATGCGGTCGCCACCAGCGGTGGGGTGAGCATGGGTGACTTCGACCTGGTGAAGGTCGTGCTCGGCGAACTGGCTGACATGCGCTGGATGCAGGTGGCGATCCGTCCGGCCAAGCCGTTCGCCTTCGGCGTGCTCGACGGCACGCCGGTCTTCGGCCTGCCCGGCAACCCCGTCTCCTCGATGGTGTCGCTCGCCCTGCTCGGCGTGCCCGGTCTCCGCCGTCTGGCGGGGCGGTCCGACCTCGACCTGCCGCGGGTCGCGGCGGTGGCGGGCCCGGGCCTGGGTCGCCGGCCTGACGGTCGCACCGCCTACCAGCGGGTCTCGTGCCGCTGGGTCGACGGCCGTCTGCACGCCCACCCCGTCACCGGCCAGGGCTCCCACCAGCTCGCGTCGGCGGCCGGCGCCAACGCCCTCGCCGAGCTCCCCGACGGCGACGGCGTGGCCGAAGGCGACCCCGTCACCGTCGTCCTCCTCGCCCCACCCCTCTGATCAGGGCCACGACACCGTGGCATCGGCGGGCTTGCGCCCCGAGTCGGCTGGTGGTCCGGTCGTCGCCAGGTATCGGGGCCAGAACCCCGTCGATGCCGCAGGTTCGCGACCCACATCGCTGGCAAGGGGACCGTTGCTGCCGGCGGCTCGTAGCCTGGGCCGAGTGACCGATCTCGCCGTGCCGACGCGCCCCTTGGCCGACGGCTTCGGCCGCGTCCACCGGGACCTGCGGATCTCGGTCACGGATCGCTGCAACTTCCGGTGCACCTACTGCATGCCGGCAGAGGGCATGGACTGGCATCCGCGCCATGAGCTGCTGACGTTCGAGGAGCTGGCCCGGGTGGCCGCCGTGTGCGTCGAGCACTTCGGGTTCGACTCGATCCGTCTCACGGGAGGCGAGCCCACCGTGCGGGCCGGGCTCCCGGTACTCGTCGAGCAGCTCGCCGCCCTGCCCGTCGATCTCTCGCTCACCACCAACGGCTCCACCTTGCGGACCCAGGCCCGCGACCTGAAGGCGGCCGGGCTCGGACGCCTCAACATCTCGCTTGACTCCTTGCACGTCGACCGCTTCGCGGCGCTGACCCGTCGCGACGAGCTGCCGCGCGTGCTCGACGGCATCCGTGCTGCGGTCGACGCCGGGTTCGACCCGGTGAAGGTGAACGTGGTCGTGGTGCGAGGCGTGAACGACGACGAGATCGTCGACTTCGCCCGCTTCGGCCGCGACGAGGGCGTGACCGTCCGCTTCATCGAGTTCATGCCCCTCGACGCCGACCACCGGTGGAGCCCCGGCCAGGTGGTCCCGTCCGCGGAGATCGTCGCCGCCGTCGACGCCGTCTTCCCCACCGAGCCGGTCCGCCGCGGCTCGGAGCCGGCGGAGCGCCACCGGTACCTCGACGGTGCCGGCGAGATCGGCGTCATCGGGACCGTCACCGAGCCGTTCTGCTCCAGCTGCGATCGGGTCCGGCTCACCGCCGACGGCCAGCTGCGCGCCTGCCTCTTCGCCACCGACGAGACCGACCTGCGCACCCTGCTCCGCGGCGGTGCCACCGACGACGACCTGGCCGTTGCCGTCGCCGCCACGGTGGCGGGCAAGTGGGCTGGCCACGGCATCAGCAACGTCACCTTCACCAGGCCAACGCGGTCCATGTCCGAGATCGGCGGGTAGGGCCCGCGCCGCACGCCCGCTCGTTCGGGTTGCGCCTTGCGCCGTCCTCGAAACCGGAGGAGGGCCTGACGGCCAGCAGCTCGGCACGGCTGCGTCGCATCCGCTCGCGTTCCTGGGGACTCCGCATGCTCCGTCCCGTCCCCCTCAACCCCTGGGCTCGTGCACTCGGAACCCGTTCTTCGCGCCGGGTCCTCGGTCGTCGTCGGAGACGCCGGCGACCAGGTGACGAGATGGGCACACCTAGACTTCCGCCATGCCTGAGCGCCTCACCCACCTCGATCCGCTGGGTCGTGCCCGGATGGTCGATGTCACGCCGAAGGACCCGTCGCACCGACGGGCCGTCGCCCGGGGCCGGGTGCACATGCAGCCGGAGACCACGGCGCTCGTCGCCCGGGGGTCGGTCGGCAAGGGCGACGTGCTCAACGTGGCCCGCGTCGCCGGCATCCAGGCTGCCAAGCGCACCTCGGATCTGATCCCCCTCTGCCACCCGCTGCTGGTGGGCGCGGTGCTGATCAACTTCCACATCGACGACACGTTCATCGAGATCGAAGCCCACGTGGACACCATCGATCGCACCGGCGTCGAGATGGAGGCGCTCACGGCCGTGTCGGTCGCCGCCCTCACGATCTACGACATGTGCAAGTCCGCCGACCGGTCGATGACGATCGGCGACGTGGCGCTCTGGGAGAAGACCGGTGGCCGTTCGGGCACCTTCCGCCGGGAGCTGACCGACCCCGAGCTCGATCTGGGCCTGTGACCTGGTCGTTCGCCGGTCTGATCGCTAGCTCCCGCAAGCAACCACCGTCCTGGCGCCGTCCCCGATGTCGGGGCCTTTGCGGGTCTGGGTGGATCGTTCGACCCAAGCCGTAGTAAAACCGTAACAACCGCAGCGGCCCCGTCACCTGATTCTCAGGTCAGGTCCGCCGCACCCACCTCTCAACCGGTGGTGCCATCCACCCCTTGCGGGACCTGGGTCCGGTACCGTCGAATCACCTGCAGGAAGGCCCTCACAACGTGGAGATGCTCGCTTTCGTTTGCCTGGCGGTCGTGTGGGCGTGCTTCCTCGTCCCCCCGATGCTGCGCAAGCACCGCGAGGGCCGGCCCGCCAGCTCGGTGAGCTCGTTCCGCCAGCAGCTCTCCACCCTCGAGCGCGCCACCCCCGGCACGTCGCTGCGCCCGCTTCCGCAGTCCCGCTCCGCGTCGCTGCCGGGTGGCTCCTACGCCCCGCAGCTCCGTCGCAGCGAGGTGCAGCGCCGCCGCCAGAACGTGCTCGTCGGCCTCGGCGGCGCCACGGCGTTCTTCCTGCTCCTGGCCCTCGTCGCCACCAGCGTCGTGACGGTGCTGCTCTTCGTCCTCACCGGTGGCGCCTTCGCCGCCTACGTGTACGCCCTGGTGCAGATCCGGATGCGGGCCGAAGAAGCCGCCGCCAAGGTCCGGGTGCTCCGCCCCCAGGCCCAGCGGCCCGTCGGCTCCACCAACCTCGCCATCCGCCGCAGCGCCTCCAACTAGGCGCCCAGCCTTCGCGGCGCGGCCGTCGGGTCGGGCTTCGCCTGAACTCGTCGGCGATCGGCACCTCGGTCGTGCCACGATCGTTCGGTGACGAGGCGGCTCGATGGCTTGGCCCTGGAGGCATCGGCGCGCCATGCACGCGCCCGACGTCGGCGTGGCGTCGCCGCGTGGGTGCTCGGGCTTGCGCTCATCATCGCAAGCCTCGGGATCTTCGGGTTGGGGACGGCGCTGCTGCTGTCGGATGCGAGGACGGCGCAGGACTCCGGGCCTCGGGCACGGGCGACCGTCCTGCGGGTCGAGCACGGCCGAAGGGGTGAGCCGACGTTCGCCCGCGTGCGCTTCCCGGTCGGTGACGAGCAGGTAGAAGGCGACGTCGACCTCATCGCCACGCGCCTCGATCCCGAGCCGGGAGACGTGTTCGAGGTGGCCTACCTCCGGGAAGACCCCGCGTTCACCGTGATGGCCGCCGAGGTGTCGATGATCGAGCAGGTGCTGTTCCAGGGCGCGTTCGGGTTGGCGCTCGCGGGCCTCGGCACCTACGGCGGTGTTCGCCTCATCCGGGCCGGCCGTTCACGGTGACCTTCGACGCTCCGCAGACGCGAGTGCGCCCCGGCCGCAAGACCGGGGCGCACTGCGGTGTGGATCTCCTGCTGAGGCGGCACGGCCGTTCGCGTACCCCTGCTGTCGAGGGGGACACGCAGGCAGGTCAGGCCGCAATCACACCTTCCCGGGGGGGGCGTTCCGGAGATCCGACCCCATGGGGTCGGCTTCGAGTCCAAGGACCCGAGATCTCGGTTCTGACGTTCGAGCAGCGCCGGTTATCGGGCATTGGGAGGCGTGGGGCCACTGCGGTGCTGGGGCTTTCGAATAGAACGAAACTGTTATACTGGGTCGATGACCGCAGGTACCCTCCTCCGCAACGCCCGGCTCGCAGCCGGCGTCACCCAGGAACAGCTCGCCGCGTCCTCCAAGCACCTCCAGCCGGCCATCAGCCGGATCGAGCGCGAAGGCGGGGCCTCCTTCCACACGCTCGAGCACTTGCTCGGCAGCCTCGGTCTCCGAGTCATCGCCGTGCCCCTCACCCGACCTACCGTTGCCGACCACGCCATCGAGTTGCGCCAGCGCGTCGCTGCCAAGAAGCCGACGATCCGGGCCCTCGCCGAAGCCACCAACAACCTCGTAGAAGCTGACCCCCGAGAGCTGCCTCTGCTGGTGGCCACCCCGCCGGCGCCGACCACCGATGCCCGCGTCGACGCCTACCTCGCAGCGCTCGTCGACCACGTCTGCGGTGACACCGCGCCCCACTGGACCGACGAGGCGAGCCGCACGGTCACCGAGCCGTGGATCCTCAACCCGTTCCCCGCCGACGCTGCACTTGACCAGCTGATCCGAGCCAACACCCCGCCGGCGTTCGCCCGCCACGGTGTCTACATCGATGCGTCTGACCTGGCGAGCATCTGATGGGCAAGACCGGCGGCGGACGGGGGACCAACGATCACCAAGTGAGCGGGCGTTCCGTCACCGGACCCACCGGGAACTCGCACGCTGAGGCTGACGTCGACGTGCCCGAACCGTCACCGGTCCCCGCGCCTGGGCCGCTCCGGACCAAGCTGACCAGGTCCGACATCGGGGTGCTGCTCGACGAGCTCGATGAAGCCATGACCGAAGCAGAGATCACCGGCATGATCGAGCTCGTGGGCGGAGCGGCGCTGGCGCTCGCCTACTACGACCGGCTCGGCACGACCGACGTCGACGGAGCCATCTATCCATCGCCGGAGATCATCGCCCTGGCTGATGAGGTCGGTGCTCGCCACGGGCTCAAGGCCGGGTGGCTGAACAACGCTGCTCAGGGCTTCATCCCGCCGGGGGATACCGGCGACGAGCCCCAGACCGTCCGTCAAGGCACATCGCTCACCGTGACCGCTGCCGGGGCGAGGACGCTGCTCGCCATGAAGCTCCGAGCTGCCAGGCCGATCAAGGACGCCGATGACATCGCCTTCCTCCTCCGGGAGTGCGGCGTCACCAGCCTTGAGGGTGCCAAGGCCGTGCTCGAAGAGATGTACAACGGCGAGCACGAGCTGACCGAACGTGGCGAACGGATGGTGCTCGGCGCGCTTGGCGCCCGCTCGATCACCCAGGCGGACGGCCAGGTGCTCCAGCTCCATGCGGTGACCTCGCTCGAACCCGTGGTGTGTGGGAAGTGGGCCTTCAGGTTGGACCGCCGCTGTGATCTCCCGCCCGACCACACCGGCGATTGCGCCGGAGGCTCGGCAGAGGGCATTGCAGGCAGCGTTTGATGGCCTGCGCGTCAACGCCACAGCCAGCGGGCGTCCTCATCGGGGGCTAGCTCGTGGACGAGGGCCTCGCAGGTCTGGCGATCGCTCTCGGAGAGCGTCTCGCGGCAGCGGTCGGAGGACCCCGAGCGGAAGAACGCCTCGGGGTTTCGCAGGCCGCGCCCGGGGCCGGCACCGTGTTGGCCCTCTCGTCGCCCGGTGGGGACATCAGCCGGTTGAGTGACCTTCCGGGGCTCGATCACGGTCCCCCTGAGCGCCGATCGGGGCGAAGGCCGTCACAGGCGGCGAGTTGCGCGAAACGGCAGGTCAGAGAACCGCGAACGGCCCAGGGGCCTCTCAGCAGGTCTTGATGAAGACCTGGACGGTGAAGACTCGCTGGCCGTTGGTGGCGTAGCCGACGCCGACGCCGTTCCACTTGGAGCTCAAGATGTTGGCGCGGTGACCCGAGGAGTTCATGTAGGCGTCCTCGATGGCGGGCACGCTCGGGCCGTAGCCCACGTTCTCGCCGAGCGAGCACCACTTGACCTTGATGCCCTGGGAGAGGGTCGAGTGGTAGAGCGTGTTCTCCCGAGCCAGCTTCTCGGCCCACGCCTGCGCCTTGGCCTGGGCGTCGGCCTGGGTGGGGAGGGTGCGGAGCTTGTTGGCCGAACGGTCGGCGTTGAGCTCGTTGAGCACCTGCGACTGGGTGCTGCGGAGGCAGCCGGTGAGCAGAGCCATCGCGCACAGGACCGTCGCCAAGACGATCTGGCGGCGCTTGGTGGTGGAGACCGAGGAGGTGGAGGACGCAGAAGCCATACCTCGTTCTCGGCCCATGTCTGATCCGTCTTGAGCGAGGAATCCCGCCCTGGGTGGCGAACTTCCCACCCTCAGTGGCCTGGCCTGCGGGTTCGGTGATGGGTCCGTCAAGAAATGGTACGAACGGCCCACGCGGCGGTGCCGGGGTCGATGTGCACGCAACGTGAAAAGAAATCACGGAAGGTGGTTTCAAGGCACGTCGGGCACGGCGTGGGGCCAACGGACTGGCAGCAGGGGCAGACCGTCGCGCTAGGGTTCGATTTCCCGTTTCGGGGGTGTAGCTCAGTTGGTAGAGCGCCTCGGTCGCATCGAGGAGGCCAGGGGTTCAATTCCCCTCACCTCCACCCGGACACGACGGCGGCCTTCGGGCCGTCGTCGTCGCGTCCGGCCGCCCGCCGAAGCCGTGCGCCGAGGCCGTGCGCCGGGGTGCGGGCAAGCGGCTACGTTTCCGGAACGAGAACACGTTCCACCTTCTCGGGAGGCGTCATGCGAGTGGTTGTCGACTTCGACCTGTGCGAGAGCAACGCGGTCTGCATGGGCATCGCGCCCGAGGTGTTCGAGGTCCGTGACGACGACTTCCTCTACGTCCTGCAGGAGGAGCCCGACGAGGCGCTCCGCCCGAAGGTCGAAGAGGCGGCTTCGCGCTGCCCCAAGCAGGCCATCACCATCGAAGGCTGAGCGCTCGCGGCGAACCGGGCCGCGCCGCTCCCGCCGCGCCACCTGGATCGGATCCATGCACACGCTCGAACGCATCGTCATCGTCGGCGCCTCCCTGGCCGGGCTCCGGGCGGCGGAGACCCTCCGCTCGGAGGGCTTCGAGGGCGTCATCACCCTGGTGGGCGACGAGCCCCACGCGCCCTACGACCGGCCGCCGCTGTCCAAGCAGGTCCTGCGGGGCGAGTGGGACGGGGACCGGGTCGCCCTTCCGGCCGGGCGCAACGAGGCGCTCGACCTGACGTGGGAGCTGGGCGTCGTTGCCACCGGCTTGGACCTCGAGCGGCGCACGGTCGTGCTCGCCGACGGCCGGGCCCTGCCGTTCGACGGCCTGGTGATCGCCACCGGCGCTGCTCCCCGGCACATCCCGGGCACCGAGCACCTTGCCGGCGTCTTCGCCCTGCGCACCATCGACGACGCCACCGCCGTGCGCGGTGCGCTCGACGCCGGGGCGTCGCGGGTCGTGGTGGTGGGCGCCGGGTTCATCGGCGCCGAGGTGGCGGCCTCCTGCCGGGAGCGGGGCGTCGACGTGACGATGGTCGAGCCCCTGCCGGCGCCACTGGCCCGCGTCCTGGGGCTGGAGGTGGGAGAGGTCATCGCTGACCTGCACCGGGAGCACGGGGTCGACCTCCGGCTGGAGACCGGCGTCGAGTCGATCACCGAGGGGTCCGACGGCGCTGCGCTGCGCGTCCAGCTCACCGACGAGCGCGTCGTCGGCGCGGACCTCGTGGTGGTCGGCATCGGCGTGTCGCCCAACACGGGCTGGCTCCACGGCAGCGGGCTGATGATCGAAGACGGCGTGCTCTGCGACGACACCACGATGGCGGCGCCGGGGGTCGTGGCATGCGGCGACGTCGCCCGCTGGCCCAACCCGCTGTTCGGCGAGGTCATGCGGGTCGAGCACTGGGAGCACGCCCTCGACATGGGCGCCCACGCCGCCAGGCGGCTGCTGGCGGGCGACGGCCCGGGCGAGCCCTTCGCGCCGGTCCCGTTCTTCTGGAGCGACCAGTACGACCGGAAGATCCAGCTCGCCGGCCGGGTGCGGCCCACCGACCAGGTCGAGGTCGTCGCCGGTTCCCTCGACGGGCGGAGGTTCTGCGCGCTGTACGGCCGCGACGGCCGGGTGGTCGGTGCGCTCACCATGAACATGCCGGCGCGGGTGATCCGCTACCGGCGCCAGATCGCCGAGGGTCTCGGCTGGGACCGTGCCCTCGCCGCCGCGGCCGAGGCGGCGGCGCCCAAGGGGCCATGACCGAGCCCCAGGATCCGGTGCGCGCGGCGGCCGACGAGCGGGTCGAGGTCATCGACGAGTCGGGTGCGGTGATCGACGTCGTCGCCCGGTCCGTGATGCGGGCTCAGCGGCTCCGGCACCGCTGCACGTACATCGTCGTGGTCGACTTGAGCGAGCGCCTCGTGGTCCACCAGCGCGCGCGGTGGAAGGACGTGTGGCCGGGCCGGTGGGACGTCGCCTTCGGCGGCGTGGCCGGCGTCGGCGAGGACTGGGGCCACGCGGCGCTGCGGGAGCTGCGCGAAGAGGCCGGCGTCGAGGCCGGCCTCCAGGAGCTGGGCGGCGGCCCGTACGACGACGTCGACGTCTCGCTGCTGGGCCGCGTCTACCTGGCCCGCCACGACGGGCCGTTCACGTTCCCCGATGGTGAGGTGATCCAGGCTGACCGGATCCCGCTCGACGAGGTCGAGGGGTGGATCGCCGGGCGGGATCTCTGCCCGGACTCGCTGACCCTCGCTGCGTCAGCGCTCGGCGCCCTCACCGGACCGCCCCCTCCGGGCCACGGTTAGCCTGCGTCGATGCCGCCGTCTGGACCGACGCCGTGACCACCGCCTCCTGGGTGCTGCTCGCCGTGACCCTGGCGTTCGCCGGGGCCGACTGGTGGGCCACGTGGGCGGACCGCCGCGACATCCGGTACACCACCAAGCCGGCGACGCTCGCCTTGCTCATCGGCGTGGCCCTCACGCTGGACCCGGTGGACCCGACGATCCGCACCTGGATGGTGATCGGGCTGGTCCTGTCGCTCGCCGGCGACGTGTTCTTGATGCTCGACGAGAAGTGGTTCGTGGCCGGGTTGGGGTCGTTCCTGCTCGGGCACATCGCCTACATCGTCGGGATGCAGCTGGCGCCCCGGTCCTGGGGCTGGACGGTCGTCGGGCTCCTCGTGGTCGTCACCGCCATCGCCGCCGTCGGCCGCAAGATCGTGCGCGGCGTCGCCAGCGGGGAGCACCGGGAGATGACCGGTCCGGTCATCGCCTACCTGGTGGTGATCTCGGCGATGGTCGTGAGCGCGTTCGGGACGGCGGGCCTGTGGGCTGTCGCCGGGGCGTCGCTCTTCTACGCGTCGGACGCGACGCTGGCGTGGAACCGCTTCCTCGAGCAGCGCCGCTTCGGCCCGTTGGCGGTGATGGTCACCTACCACCTGGGCCAGATGGGCTTGGTGGGCTGGCTGGTGTGGGCGTGACCCACCGCCGCGCCCGCCGTTCGGGCCCGGCGCTCGCCCTCGTGGCGGCCGGGCTGGTGCTGCTCGGCGCCTGCAGCGGCGATGCCGGCACGCTCGACCAGGCGGCCACGCAGCGAGCCGTGGGCAAGGCGGTCGGCGCCCAAGTCGACGCCAAGGTCACCGCCACCTCGTGCGAGGAGCCCATCGACCGCGAGGAGGGAGCCACCTTCGCCTGCGAGGTGACGCTGAAGGGCGCCGGGGACCTGCCGGTCACCGTGACCCAGGTCGATGGCGGGGGCAAGCTCGACGTGAAGCCCGACGCGGCGGTCGTCACGCGGGAGCGCCTCGCCTCGGAGCTGAAGGCCTCGCTCAAGGAGCAGTTCGAGCGCAGCTTCCAGGTGGCGTGCGACGACGACCCCGCCGTCGCCGTGCGCAAGCCCGGCTCCACCTCGACGTGCATCGCCCGCGATGCCACCAGCCGCCGCACGGTCACCGTGACGGTCACCGACCCGGCCGGGACCCTGGCGTTCGCCGTCGGCAAGGCGACCGGCTGACTCGACCGGCTGAGCGGGCCCGGGTCAGGCGGGCTGGCCCCAGGCCACGTTGAAGCAGCGGGCGTCGAGGCGGCCGGGCGCAGCGTGCTCCCACATGCCGAACGCGGCGATGCGGGAGTGGTCGGTCCAGGCAATGGCATCGGGGTGCTCGGTGCGGCGGACGACCTGCCGCAGGCCGCCCTCGTGGACGACGTAGCCCGCCCAGGCACCGGGGTAGTCCTTGGTGGAGCCGACCTGGGTCACGACGACGCCGGCGCGGCCCCAACGCCGGTTGCGGTGCGTGTGCCCGCTGGTGACCAGGGCGTGGGGGTGGGCGGCGCCCAGGTCGTCCAGGAAGGCCAGGCCCTCGGCGTGGCCGATGCCTGGCGGCCAGCCCTCGGGCAGCGGGTGCGGCTGGATCTGGTGGTGGAGGGCGACCAGGACGCCGCCCGCCGGGTCGGCGTCGGCCGCGGCGTCGAGGATGTCGCTGCGGACGGGGGCCAGGCTGCCGCGGTTGCGGCTGGGGATGGTGGCGTCGGCCAGGATCAGGCGGAGCCCGGGCACGTCGCGCACGGTGATGGGCTGGGTGATGGACAGATCGAACGCGGCGGCCGCCTGACGGGGGAGCAGGTGGCCGGGAACGGTGGACGACCCGTGGTCGTGGTTCCCGGGCAAGGCGTCGACGGGCACGCTCAGCCCGTGCACGAGCTGGGCGTACTGTCGCCACTCCTCGGGCCGGCCGCCGTTGGTGAGGTCGCCCTTGGCGACGATGCGCTGCGCACCCCAGGCCACTGCTTCGTCGAGCGCGGCCCGGGCGCAGCGGACCGGGTGGGGGTCGACGTGGGCGAAGGGGTCGGTGATCGTGCCGCGGTGGCCGAACACCTCGGTGCCGAGGTGCAGGTCGCTGACCGTGGCGATCCGGCTGAGCTCCTCGCCCGGGAGGGGAGCGAGCGTCCGGGCCGAGATGGCGACGGGGGCACCGAGCGCGGCGCTGGTGGCCTCGATGCGCAGCAGCCGCCCCGCCGGGAGCCCGCCCAGGTGGGTGGCACCCGCGTCGCCCGGCTCCTCCACGACGGTCTCGACGTCGACGTCGTCGGCCAGGACGCGCAGCCGCAGCGGTGCGTCGCCCAGCAGCCGCCAGGACAGCTGGACGGCATCGTCGTCGACGCCGAACAGCCAGATGGCAGGCGACCGCCGGTGGATCACGCCAGCGCCGTACCCAGGTCCCCGCGCACGCGGTCGGCCAGGGCCACGGTGACCCACATCCGCTCGATGTGCTGCTGCACCGGCTTGGTGCCCTGCTTGATCGGGTGCTCGGCCAGGAAGGCCGTGATCGACGTGGCCAGCTCCCGGTCGCTCACGCCGCGGATGCCGTCGATGAGGCGGGGTACCGTGCTCGACGGGAAGCGGGTCGTGATCTCGTCCCAGCGCTCGGTGAGGAAGCCCCACACCTCGGCCGCGGCGTAGCGGTTGCGCAGCGCCCGGGCCAGCAGGAACAGCGCATCCTGGCTGCGGATCTCGTCGGTGAGGCACAGCTCGCAGAAGCGCAGGACCAGCGCCGGGTCCTGGGCATCGGCCAGTGCACCCTGGTGGCGGAGCGTGTCCTGGGCGGTGCGGGCGGCGGCGGCACGGCGGCGCAGCTCGTCCCACGTGGCCTGGTCGGCGGTGGAGGCCACGACCCGCACGACGGCGTCGGCCAGGTCGGCGTCGACGGCGTCGGGGTCCTCGCCCAGGGCGGCGAAGTGGGCGGCCGCCTGGTCTCGGCGGGCCTGGTCGTCGCCGACGCGTGCCAAGGCGTCGAAGAGCGAGGCGCGCCGGGCGGTGGTGCGCTCGGGTTCGCCGGCGACCTTGGTGTCGCCCAGGCGCTGCAGCGCCGGCCCGGCGAGGGCCCGCACCCAGCTTCGGTAGGCCGCGACCTGGTCCTCGGGGGCGACCCGGCCGACGGCGGACAGCACGCCGATGGTCCGCTGCCACACGGACAGGTCGTCGTCGCCGGCCAGGCTCCGAAGCAGGCTGAAGAGCCGGGGGAGCGAGCTGCGCCCGGCGAGGATCAGTGCGAACTCGTCTTCGACCAGGCCGTAGCGCTCGAGCGGCGAGAGCACGGCCTGGGCCCGGGCGGCGACGGCTTGCAGGTCGGCATCGGCCAGCTCGACGCGGTAGAAGCCGTTGCCGTCGTGGTTGCCCTCGATCCACTCGGCGGCCTGCTCGAGCTCGAGCGTGGCCTCGGGCTCGCTGAGCAGGACGCGGTGCAGCGACGTGCCGTCGCCGTGGCCGACCCGGACCACGACGGGCACCGAGCGGGGCTCGTTCGGCGGCGGCGCGATGCCGGCGGCGGGGTCGGGCGCGAACGAGAACCGGTCCTGGCGCAGGTGCAGGGAGCGGCGGTCCTTGGCGACGGAGATCGCCACCACCGGGTGGCCGGGGTGGAAGATCCACGAGTCCATGATCTGGCGCACCGGCTCACCGGTGGCCGCCTCGATGGCGTCCCACAGGTCGGTGGTCTCGGTGTTGGCGAACTGGTGGGTGTGCAGGTAGTGGCGGATGCCGGCCTGGAAGCGGTCCTCGCCCAGGTACTGCTGCAGCATCCGGACGACCGAGGCGCCCTTCTCGTAGGTCAAGACGTCGAACATGCCCTCGGCGTCGGCGGCGGTGACGACCTCGTACTCGATGGCGCGGGTGGTGGAGAGCGAGTCGGTGTCGAACGCGGCTGAGCGGGCCAGACCGAAGTCGGTCCAGCGGTGCCACTCCGGTCGGAAGGCATCGGTGGTCATCATCTCCATGAACGTGGCGAAGGCCTCGTTCAGCCAGATGCCGTTCCACCAGCCCATGGTCACGAGGTCGCCGAACCACATGTGGGCGATCTCGTGGGCCACCACGTCGGCCACCCGCTGCAGCTCGGCCTGGGTGGACCGGCTCTCGTCGAGGAGCAGCGCGGTCTCCCGGAAGGTGACGCAGCCCAGGTTCTCCATCGCCCCGAACGCGAAGTCCGGGATGGCGATGAGGTCGAGCTTGTCGCCCGGGTACGCGATGCCGTACCAGTCGGACAGGTACCGGAGGGAGAAGGCGCCGATCTCGAGGGCGAACGGGGTGAGGTCGGCCTTGCCCGGGACGGCGATGACCCGGAGCGGGGTCCCGTCGACGTCGACCACGCCGGTGGCCTCGAGCGGGCCGATCACGAACGCCACGAGGTAGGTGGACATGTGCATGGTGGGGGCGAAGTGCACCCGCTTGCGCCCGTCGGGCAGCTGGTCGACCGCGGTCTCCCTGGCGTTCGACACGGCGAACAGGTCCTCGGCCACCACCAGGCGGATGGTGAAGGTGGCCTTGAAGGCCGGCTCGTCCCAGCACGGGAAGGCCCGACGGGCGTGGGTCGACTCGAACTGGGTGCAGGCGAGCGTCTGGGTCGCGCCGGCGTCGTCGGTGAACGTGGACCGGTAGAAGCCGACGAGCTTGTCGTTGAGCACGCCGGTGAACGTGGTGTGCAGCGTCCAGGCACCCGGCTCGGCGGTGGCCGACAGGGCGAGGGTGGCGGTCTCCGACGGCCCGTCGAACGAGGCGGTGGCGTCGATGCGCTCGCCGTCGCTGCCCTCGAGCCAGGCCTCGGTGATCTCGAGGTCGAGTGCGTGGAGGATCAGCTCATCGACGGCCTCGGTGACGACGAGGGTGACCTCGGCGGTGCCGGCGAACGTCGCCGCCTCCAGATCGGGGGCCAGCTCCAGGTCGTAGTGCGACGGCACCACGGTGGTGGGCAGGCGGTTCAGGTCGTGGGCGGCCACGGGGTTCCTCGACGGGTGGGGGAGTCAGGACCCCGTGAGGCTACCGGGGTGCTCCGCTGCGTCAGGGCAGGTACACCGCGCCGATGCTGGAGATGGTGGTGATGTCCCGCACGTTGCCCACGTTGATCTTGAACAGGTGCCCCTGCTGCCACACCTCGTCGACGCTGGAGGGGACGGTGTTGGCGGTGCCGCCGTCGAGGGTGGTGACCGATGCGTCGGGCACGACGGCGATGTGCTTGATCGTCTGCTCCGAGTTCCGGATGTAGTAGTCGGTGTCCAGGGTGACCCCGTCCTCGGCGGCGGCGTCGATGGCCTCCTGGCCGGTCAGGAACTCGACGGGGTCCACGAGGAGGACCTGCACGGCTTGGCCTTCGACCGTCCCCTTCTCCAGGCCGGCCATGTACACGTAGTGGTCGCCGTCGGAGAGGGTGTCGAGCTCGCTCGTCTCGGTGTCGCGGCCCTCGTTGCTCAAGGTGGTGGTGGTCTCGCCGCCGGCCGTCGTGGTGGCCGTCTCGGCGGGGGTCGAGGTGGTCCCGCTGGTGTCCGCCGCCGTGGTGGTGCTCGCCCCGGCCTTGGTGGTGTCGGCGGGCTCGTCCGCGCTCGATCCGCAGCCGGCCAGCAGACCGGCCGTGGAGAGGGCGACGACGGCGACGGCGCTGCGGGTACGGGTGGCGATCATCGAAGAGCTCCAGGGGGTGGTGCGGTGCCCGACGGGCGGTCGGTCCACGCTACTCGGAGGCCCTCGGCCCGGCGACGGCGCGCTCGGCGGGTTCAGGGCGCGGACGGGCGGCGCCTAGGGTCTCCCCCTTGTGAGCGCTACCTCGAACCACCCGGCCGCCTTCGACGTCCTCGGCATCGGCAACGCCCTCGTCGACGTGCTGAGCACCGAGGAGGAGTCGTTCATCGAGAAGATGGATCTCGTCAAGGGGTCGATGACCCTGATCGACACCGAGCGGGCCGAGGAGCTCTACGCCGCCATGGGTGGCGACAAGACCGAGATGTCGGGCGGCTCGGCCGCCAACACGCTCTCGGGCGTCGCCTCGTTCGGCGGGCGGGCGGCCTACATCGGCCGGGTCAAAGACGACGGCCTCGGCAAGGCGTTCAGCCACGATCTCAACTCGCTCGGCGTCCACTTCTCCGCCGACCTGGCCACCGACGGCGACCCCACCGGCCGCTGCATGATCGTGGTCACGCCCGACGGCGAGCGCACCATGAACACCTACCTCGGGGCCTCGGCCACCCTCTGCGCCGACCACCTGGACCTCGATCTCATCGGCTCGGCCAAGGTCACCTTCCTCGAGGGCTACCTCTTCGACCGCGACGACGCCAAGCACGCGTTCCACACGGCCGCCGCGGCCGCCCACGCCGCCGGGCGCAAGGTCTCTCTCACGCTGTCGGACAGCTTCTGCGTCGATCGCCACCGCGACGACTTCTTGACGCTCGTCGCCGAGGGCGTCGACATCCTCTTCGCCAACGAGGAGGAGATCATCAAGCTCTACGGGGTCGACACGTTCGACGAGGGCGTCGACGCCGTGCGCGGCATCTGCGACATCGCCGCCGTCACCTGCGGGCGCAACGGCTCGGTCGTCGTCACCAAAGACGAGCTCATCCAAGTCGAGGCCCACCAGGTCCCCAAGCGCGTGGACACCACCGGCGCCGGCGACCTCTACGCCGCCGGCTTCCTCTACGGCTGGTCGCAGGATCGGCCCCTCGCCGAGTGCGGTCGCCTGGGCTCGATCGCCGCCGCCGCCGTCATCGGCCACATCGGCCCCCGCCCCGGCATGAGCCTCGCCCAGACCGTCAGCCTCCTCGACTGACACCACCCGATTTCGGGTCATCGGTGCACCCCTGAGGTGCCCAGGCGACCCGAAACCTGCGTGGCGGGGCGCGGCATGCCATTTCGGGTCACGCGTGCACCCGTGGGGTGCTCAGACGACCCGAAACAGCGGGGGTCGGGCAGACTGGCTGGGTGACGCACCCGGATCCGGTCAGCCACCCGTTCGACGCTGCGGTGGCTTCTGCTGCTCGGCTTGTGGAGGCGACGGGCGTCGACCGGCACGACGTGGCCATCGTGTTGGGCTCGGGCTGGAAGCCCGCCGCGGACCGGATGGGCGACGTGGCCGCCGAGCTGCCGATGACCGAGCTCGGCGGTTTCCCTGAGGCGTCGGTGCAGGGCCACGGCACCACGGTGCGGTCCATCGCCAACGGCAGCAAGCGGATCCTCGCGTTCATGGGCCGGGTCCACCTCTACGAGGGCCACCACCCCAACGTGGTCGCCCACGGCATCCGCACCGCGGTGCGAGCCGGATGCTCGACGGTGGTGCTCACCAACGCGGCCGGCGGCCTGCGACCGGGGATGTGGCCGGGCCAGCCCGTGCTCATCGCCGACCACCTCAACATGACCGGTCGGACGCCGCTGCTGGGCGAGAACGACGAGCGCATCGGGCCGCGGTTCCCCGACATGGGGGAGGCGTACACGCCCCGGCTCCGGGAGCTGGCCCGCTCCGTCGACCCGACCCTGGAGGAGGCCGTCTACTGCGGCCTGCTCGGCCCCACCTACGAGACACCCGCCGAGGTGCGGATGGTGGCGACGCTCGGCGGGGAGCTGGTCGGCATGTCCACGGTGCTCGAATCCATCGCCGCCGCCCACGCCGGGGCCGACCTGTTGGCCGTGTCGCTCGTGACCAACCTGGCCGCCGGCATGGCCGACGAGGTCCTGGCCCACGACGACGTGCTGGCCGTCGCAGCCGAGTCCGCCGAGCGCATGGGCGGGCTCATCGCCGAGATCGTGGGCCAGCTCTGATGGCCGTCGATGCTGACCTGCGGGATCGGGCCCGGTCCTGGCTCGCCGCCGACCCGGACCCGACCACCCGCGACGAGCTGGACGCGGTGATCACCGCCGCGGAGGCGGGCGACGAGGCGGCCGCGGCCGACCTGGCCGACCGGTTCGCGGCCGATCTCGACTTCGGCACGGCCGGGCTGCGCGGCCGCCTCGGCGCCGGGCCCAACCGCATGAACCTGGCGGTGGTCACTCGGACGGCCAACGGCATCGTCTCGTGGCTCAAGGGGTCGGGCGACCCCGATGCGGCGTCGAAGGGCGTCGCCGTGTGCTTCGACGCCCGCCACCGCTCCGAGGACTTCGCCGAGCGCAGCGCGGCCATCTTCGCCGCCGCCGGGGTCCGCGCCTACGTCCTGCCCGGCCCGCTCCCGACGCCCGTGCTGGCGTACGCCGTGTCGCACCTCGGGGCCGCCGCCGGGGTCATGGTCACGGCCAGCCACAACCCGCCCCAGGACAACGGCTACAAGGTCTACGACGGCAGCGCCCGGCAGATCATCCCGCCGGTCGATGGGATCATCGCCGACGCCATCGCCGCCACGTCGCGGGCATCGGACGTCATGTACGCCCACCCGGAGGATCCCGACATCGTGCGGGTCGGCGACGAGCTGGTGCAGGCCTACGTGGCCGCCGCGTCCCAGGTGGGCGTGGTGCCGTCCGAGCGGTCGGTCGTGGCGGCCTACACGGCGATGCACGGCGTCGGCGCTGGCACCATCCGCCGGGCGTTCGCCGCCGCCGGGTTCGCGCCGGTGGTCGAGGTGGAGCAGCAGGTGGAGCCGGATCCGGACTTCCCGACCGTCGCCTTCCCCAACCCCGAGGAGCCCGGTGCCCTCGACCTCGGGATCGCCACGGCTGCCGCCGCCGGGGCCGACATCCTCCTGGCCAACGACCCCGACGCCGACCGCCTTGGCGCGGCGGTACCGGACCCAACGGCCCCGTCTCGATGGCGGTCCTTGCGGGGCGATGAGATCGGCGCGGTCCTCGCCCACCACCTCGTGTCGTCGGGCGGCATCGCCGACGACGCGGTGCTGGCCACCACGATCGTGTCGTCGACGCTCCTCGGCAAGATCGCCGCGGCGGCCGGGCGGCCGTTCGTCGAGACGCTGACCGGCTTCAAGTGGCTGGGCCGGGCCGCCGACCCCGGTGGCCAGCTCGGCTTCGCCTACGAGGAGGCGCTCGGGTTCTGCGCCGGCGGCCTGGTGCGCGACAAGGACGGCGTCACCGCCGCCCTGCTGCTCGCCGAGGCGGCAGCGGTGCAAAAGCGCGACGGGCGGACCCTGCTCCACGTGCTCGATGACCTGGCCGTGGAGCACGGCGTCCACCAGACCGTGCAGTGGTCGGCCCGCGTCGCCGGCACCGACGCCATGGACCAGATGACCGCGGCGATGGACCGGATGCGGCGCACGCCGCCCACCGAGCTGGCCGGTCGAGCCGTCCAGCGGATCGACGACCTCATCGACGGCGATGCCGCCCGTGGCTTCGCGCCGAGCGATGTCTTGACCTGGTACCTCGCCGACGCCCGCATCGTCGTCCGCCCCAGCGGCACCGAGCCCAAGCTCAAGGCCTATGTCGAGGTCGTCGAACCCGTGGCTGAGCGGGGGGATCTGGTCGCGGCCCGGAAGCGGGCGACCGCTGCGTTGGAGCAACTGGTGGCGGCGACCGCCGCCGCCACCGGCCTCGCCTGACGAGGGCTGCCGGCCCCGGCCAGGATCGGTGACGGCGAGGTTGGAGGATCGGTGACGGCGAGGTTGGAGGATCGGTGACGGCGAGGTTGGAGGATCGGTGACGGCGAGGTTGGAGGATCGGTGACGGCGAGGTTGGAGGATCGGTGCCCGTATGCGACCACGATCCTCCACGTTGCGCCACCATCCACCAACTTGGGTGATGTTGGCGCTCTACGACCGCGATCCTCCAAGTTGGAAGTCGGTGGCGGTGGCGGTGGGGGTTGCTGGGGCGGGTGGTCGTCGTCGGTGCCACCCGTCACGGTCGACCTGGGGTAGCGGGCTCAGGGGCGGGGTGAGAGGACGCAGAGCTCGTTGCCCTCGGGGTCGGCGAGGACGACCCAGGGCTCGTCGCCGGTCTGGCCGATGTCGGCGTGGGTGGCGCCGAGGGCGAGGAGCTGGTCGACCGCCTCCGCCTGGTCGTCGTGGGCGCCGGGGGCGACGTCGAGGTGGATGCGCGCCTTGGCGTCGCTGGGGGGGCATCGTCGGTCGGGTGACGATCTCGATCGGGGCGCTCCCGTCGGGTGGGGCCAGGACCACGTGGTCGGGCTCGTCGCGGGTGACGTCCCAGCCAGTGGCGGTGGCCCACACGTCCCGCAGGGCGGCGGCATCGTGGGCGGCGACCGTGTAGCCGGCGACCGACCCCAGGTGAGCGTACTCGGGCCGGGGGTCGAGGACGCAGAAGTGGTTGCCCTCGGGGTCGGCGAGCACGGTGAAGGGCGCGTCGGGCGCCTGCCCGACGTCGGCGCGGGTGGCTCCCATCCCGATCAGTCGTTCGACCGTGGCGTGCTGGTCGCCTGTCGAGAAGCTGTTCAGATCCAGGTGGATCTTCTCCTGGCCCTCGCCGTGGCCGCCGTCGCCCACGAACGACAGCTCCGGGTACGGATGGCCGCCGTCGGGGTCGAGCCGCTCGCAGAGGTCCACCTCGACGCCGTCCTCCGACTCGGAGCAGATCACCCAGCCGATCGCCTCGGACCACCAGGTGGCGAGGGCCAGCGGGTCGCGGGCGTCGACGGTGAAGCTCTCGATGTGCAGCGTCATGCCTACGGCGTACCCGGCTGCGTGCCGGCGCACACGTGATCGCGGCGGTGCGGCAGTCCCGATATGGGTAGAACGGGGCGCCGAGGGCGAGCCACTCGTCACGCACACGTGATCGCGGTGGTGCGGCAGTCCCGATGGGTCGGATCAGGCCGTGCCGTAGAGGCGGTCGCCGGCGTCGCCGAGCCCGGGGACGATGTAGGAGACGTCGTTGAGGTGGTCGTCGATGGAGCCGACCACCAGCTCGTCGCAGAGGCCGCTGCGGTCCAGCGCCGCCACGCCCTCAGGGGCCGCCAGCACGCACACCGCGACGAGGCGGCCGGGGTTTCGGTCGCGGAGGAGGCCGCAGGCGTAGGTGAGCGAGCCGCCGGTGGCGAGCATCGGGTCCAGCACGAGGACGTCGCGCCGGTGGAGGTCAGCGGGCACCGAGTTCATGTACGGCTCGGGGACCAGGGTCTCCTCGTTCCGGGCGACGCCGATGAACCCCGTGGGGCAGTCGGGCAGGTAGCGGAGCACGCCGGGCAGCAGGCCGAGGCCGGCCCGCAGGATCGGCACGGCCATCGGCGGCTCGGTGACGCGGATGCCCCGGGTGACCGCGAGCGGGGTGGTGACGTCGAACGTCTCGACCCGGAGCTGGCGGGTGGCCTCGTAGACGAGGATGCCGGCGAGGTCGTCCATGGCCACGCGGAACGCGGCCCGGTCGGTGTCCTGGTCGCGCAGCGTGGTCAGGGCCTGGTGGGCCAGCGGGTGGTCGACGACGGTGGTCAGCACCCGACCATGATGCGCACAGCGGACGTCGAGCAGGTGTGAACCCCGTCGAACGCCGTGGCCAGCGCCGGTTCGGGACTGGTGCACACGACGTCCAGGTCGGAGCGGGGGAGGCGGCGGGTGGGAGCGGGCGGCCGGGCTGGCAGGATGCCCCGATGGAACGTGCCGAGCTCGCCCGGATGATCGACCACACCCTCCTGGACCCGGCGGCGACGCCCGGCCAGGTGGCGCTGCTGTGCGGCGAGGCATCGGTGCTGGGCGTCGGCGCGGTGTGCGTGTCGCCCAACCGCCTGCCGCTGCCGCGGGGCGGGCTGCCGGACGCCACGGCCGTCTGCACCGTCATCGGGTTCCCGACCGGTGCCCATCGGTCCGAGGCCAAGGCGGCCGAGGCCACCCAGGCCATCGCCGACGGTGCCACCGAGCTGGACGTGGTGATCGACCTGGGTTGGGCGATGGCTGGGCTGTGGGACCGGGTCGAGGCCGACATCGCCGCCGTCCGGGCGGCCACGCCGGCGCCGGTGCTGCTCAAGGCGATCATCGAGTCGGCGGCGCTGCCCGACGACCGGGCCATCGTCGCCGCGTGCCGGGCCGCCGAGGCCGCCGGTGCCGACTTCGTGAAGACCTCCACCGGCTTCCACCCGGCGGGTGGGGCGACCCTCGGTGCGGTGGCGCTGATGGCGGAGACGGTCGGCGGCCGCCTGGGTGTGAAGGCGTCCGGCGGGATCCGCGATGCCGCCACCGCGCTGGCCATGGTCGACGTCGGGGCGACGCGCCTCGGCTGCTCCTCGTCCCGGGCGATCCTCGAGTCGCTCTGACCTGAGGCGGGCGGCTTCGCCCGTTTACATCACAGCAAGGTCGGGTCCTGCACGCTGCCCCGGTACCCCTCGTCTCCGGGAGCAGCCATGTCCGAACCCACCTCGTCTCCTCACCGCCTCCAGGCGGTGCTCGCCGCGGTGGCCGTCGCCCTCATCGCTGGAGGGGCATCGCTCGTGGCGTGCACGCCCGGCGGTACGACGACCACGACGACCACGACGAAGCCGAGGTCGACCACCACCACGAAGGCCGCGACGACCACGACCAAGGCCACGACGACGACCACGAAGGCGACGGCGACCACCACGGCACCCGCCTCGTCGGTGGATCCGACGCACCTGCCGGTGGGCGACGGGAAGTACACCACCACGCCGAAGGCGGGCTACGTGTACACCTGCCAGACCACGTTCAACGGCGGCGGGGCCAGCTCCAAGGGGCCCTGGTTCAACAGCGACGGCACGTGGGACTCGACCAAGAAGGGCGTGGTCGACGGGAGCGTCACGTGGACCAGCATCCTGGAGACCTCGGTGTCCGGTGGGTACCGGTACTTCTCGGGCAACGACCTCCCCAGCCACGTCACCGGCAAGTTCCCGATCGCCCAGACCGACGACGTCTACCCCTACGACCGCAACCCGAACGCGATCGCCTCGCAGACCCTCTCGGTGAAGGTCCCGGCGAACCCGACGATCGCCTCCGAGCCGACGTGCATCCGCGGTGAGCTCGGCATCATGCTCACCGGGTCCGCCTTGTTCAGCGCCTTCGACGCCGGCGGCCGCGACGCCGTGGCGTGGGAGGCCCAGGACATCTGCAGCGGCCACCCCCAGGCCCAGGGCGCGTACCACTACCACTCGCTGAGCGCCTGCATCGACGACCCCGGGACCGGTCAGAGCAACCTGCTCGGCTATGCCTACGACGGGTTCGGCATCTACGGCATGCGCGGCGCCGACGGCAGGGAGCTCACCGATGCCGACCTCGACGAGTGCCACGGCACGACCAGCCCGGTGATGTGGGACGGGAAGCTCGTGACGATGTACCACTACGTCGCCACCCGGGAGTTCCCGTACGTGATGGGGTGCTTCAAGGGCACGCCGATCCAGAACCAGTTCTCGGGATGATCACCAGCACCTCTTCTCCAGCTCATGGTCAGCTCCCAGCCAGTTCACAGGAGCAGGGCGTAGATCTCCCCAGGCGGCGTCGGGTTCCCCGCGCCGCCGGAGGAACTGCTGCACCCGCAAGGAGGTGACCCGCCGTGCGCGTGCTGATCGCCGAGGACCACGAGCACCTGGCTGCGACCCTCGCTCGCGGCCTGCGGCGCCACGCCATGGCCGTCGACATCGCCCACGACGGGGCCTCGGCGCTGGAGAAGGCCACGAGCAACGGGTACGACGTGATCGTCCTCGACCGTGACCTGCCCGTGCTCCACGGCGACGACGTGTGCCGAACGCTCCATGCCGCAGGGACCGAGAGCCGCATCATCATGGTGACGGCGGCCTCGACGCTCGACGACCTGGTGGAGGGCCTCGACCTCGGCGCCGACGACTACCTCGCCAAGCCGTTCGAGCTGGCCGAGCTGCTCGCCCGCCTGCGTGCCCTCCAGCGACGCACGGTCCGAGCCGCGAGCCCGGTGCTCCGCTTCGGGTCGCTGGAACTGGATCCCGCCCAGGTGCGGGTCACCCGAGCGGGCCGGCCGGTCGTGCTCACCCCTCGCGAGTTCGCCGTGCTCGCCGTCTTGATGCGAGCCGACGGAGCGGTCGTGAGCGCCGAGCAGCTGTTCGAGCAGGCGTGGGACGAGCGCACCGATCCGTTCACCGCGTCGGTGCGCGTCATCGTCTCCCGGTTGCGTTCCAAGCTCGGCGAGCCGGCGCTCGTCGAGACCGTCGTGACCAAGGGGTACCGCTTGGTGGAGGCGTCGCCGTGAGGCTCGGGCTGCGCCAGCGCGTGGCGCTGTGGTGCGCGGCGCTGGTGGTGGTCTCCGGCGTCAGCGTCGTCGTGCTCGTCGTCGTGCTCTCCGGTCGCTTCCTGGCCCAGGAGAACAGGCCCAGCAAGCTCGGGCTCAGGCCCGAGCAGATCGGCGCCCCGCCCGGGTCGGCGGCGGCTCCGAGCGGTCCGGTGGCCGGCGGGGTCGATCCGAACGCGGCGCGAGGCGGGCCGACCGCAGCGCAAGGCGCCCAGCGCGCTGCCGCCGACCGCACCTTCGAGCGCGTGCGCAACCTCGGCCTCGCCACGGTCGCCGGCTTGATGCTGGCGAGCCTGCTGGTGGCGTGGGCCGTGGCCGGGCGGATCGTGCGGCCGATCAAGCAGGTCACCGAGACGGCGCGCTCGATCGGCCGTGACCGGAAGCTCGACCGCCGCATCGCCTACGACGGGCCCCAGGACGAGATCCACGACCTGGCCGACGAGTTCGACACCATGCTCGGCCGGCTGGAGGCGGTGTTCGACGCGCAGCGGGAGTTCGTGGCCAACGCATCCCACGAGCTGCGGACGCCGCTGGCTGTGATCCGCACCGAGGTCGACGTCGCCCTCGACGATCCGGACGCATCCGACACCGACCTGCGCGGTGCCCTGCACGCGGTGGGTGATGTGGTCGAGCGCACGAGCGGGCTGGTCACGGCGATGCTGGCGCTGTCTCGCGCCGAGGTCATCTCCGAGCCTCGGACCGTCGACCTGGCCGACGTCGCGCGCGCCGCCACCTACGCCGAGCGCGTGCGCAACGGGAACCGCTCGTTCTCGTCGGACCTCGAGCCCGCCCCGGTGGCCGGAGACCCCGTCCTCCTCGGCCAGCTGGTGGAGAACCTGGTCCGCAACGCCGTCACCTACAACCGAGACGGCGGATCCGTGGCCGTGCGCATCCGCTCGACCGGGGGCACGGTCCAGCTCGTGGTGGAGAACGACGGTCCTCCGGTCGATCCCCGGCTCATCCCATCGCTGTTCGAACGGTTCGTGCGCCGGACGCCGGTGGGCGATGGCCACGGGCTCGGCCTGGCGATCTGCGCCACGATCGCCCGCACGCACGGCGGCACGATCCGAGCGGCGCCGGGCGAGCGTGGCGGCCTGGCCGTGACCGTCGAGCTCCCTGCCGTCGAGGGCACCACTCGCGCCGAGCACGCCCTCGTCGGAGCCGCTGCGCCCGATGGCACGTCGTCATCGGGCGCAGCACCCGATCACGGCGCCGGGTCGACGGTCAGCGCTCGTCGGCGGTGAGCCACTTCGACGTCGTCACCGGCTCCCACGCGGCCAGCGCGGCGAGGATCTCGGCGGGGTCGGTGGCGTCGACGATCATCGACCGGTGGCCGGGCTTGAGGAAGCCCGACGCGACCGTGTCGTCGAGGAACGTGAGCAGCGGGCGGTAGAAGCCGGCGACGTCGAGCAGGCCGACGGGCTTGTCGTGGATGCCGAGCTGGGTCCAGGTGATGGCCTCGAACAGCTCCTCGAACGTGCCGACGCCGCCGGGCAGGGCGATGAACGCATCGGCCCGGTCGGCCATCGCCATCTTGCGCTCGTGCATGGTGTCGACGATCAGCAGCTCGGTGAGCCCCTGGTGGCCGACCTCCTTGTCCCACAGCAGCCCGGGGAGCACGCCGACGACCTCGCCGCCTCCTGCCAGGACCGCGTCGGCGACCTCGCCCATCAAGCCGACGTCGCCGCCGCCGTAGACGAGGCCGATGCCGCGCTCGGCGAGGAGGGTCCCCAGCGCGACGGCCGCCTCGGTGAACGCGGGGTCGTTCCCGTGGTTGGAGCCGCAGAAGACCGCGACCCGCCTCAGCTCGCGGCTCACGGCGTGACGCGGAACGACGAGGTCCCGAGGCCGGCCGCCTTGAGCGTGGCGTAGCCCGGCTTGATCTGCTCGTTGATGATCCGCAGCCGCTTGTCGAACGGCCAGAAGCTGCTCTTCATGGCGTTGATCGTCAGCCACTCGAAGTCGTCCCAGTCCCACCCGAACGCCTCGTGCAGGTTGGCGAACTCCTTCGACAGCGAGATGTCGCTCATGAGCCGGTTGTCGGTGTTGACGGTGACCCGGAACCGCAACTGCTTGAGCAGGCCGATGGGGTGCTCGGCCACGGTGTCGCACACACCGGTGTGGACGTTCGACGTGGGGCACATCTCCAGCGGGACCCGGCGGTCGCGGACGAACGAGGCCAGCCGGCCGAGCGACACCTGGCCGTCGGGCTCCACCTCGATGTCGTCGATGATCCGGACCCCGTGGCCGAGCCGTTCGGCACCGCAGATCTGCAGGGCCTCCCAGATGGACGGGAGGCCGAACGCCTCTCCGGCGTGGATCGTGATGTGCGAGTTGGCTTGGGCGACGATGCGGAACGCGTCGAGGTGGCGGCTGGGCGGGTTGCCGGACTCGCTGCCGGCGATGTCGAAGCCCACCACGCCCTGGTCGCGGTGGCGCAGGGCCACCTCGGCGATCTCGGTGGAGCGGGCGGCGTGGCGCATGGCGGTGACGAGCAGGCCGACCTCGATGGGCCGACCGGCGCTGGCCTTCTCGAACCCGGCGAGCATGGCCTCGACCGCCTCGTCGGGTGTCAGGCCGCCCTCGATGCACAGCTCCGGGGCCATGCGCACCTCGGCGTAGACGACGCCGTCGGCAGCCAGGTCCTCGATGCACTCGGCCGCCACCCGCTCGATGTGCTCGCGGGTCTGCATGCAGGCGACGGTGTGCTCGAACGTCTGGAGGTACAGGTCCAGGTTGCGGCGGCTGGCGCCCTCGGTGAACCAGGCCTGGAGCTCCGCGGGGTCGTCGGTCGGCAGCTCGTGACCGACTTCCTCGGCGATGTCGATCACGGTGGTGGGCCGCAACCCGCCGTCGAGGTGGTCGTGCAGGAGCACCTTCGGGGCCTGTCGGATCAGATCGAGGGAGATGCCGTCAGCCATGGACGGAGGGTACCGGTGCCCTCCGTCGTCCGCCTGCGGATTCCCCCGCCCGCCACCGTCCGTTCGCCGAGACGCCGCCTGGCAGTGTCAGGAGGTCAGGCAGAACGGGTGTCCGGCCGGATCCAGGAGGATCCGCCAACGTCCATCGCCGGGCTGATCGTCCGGTTTGGTCGCGCCGAGTTCCAGCGCTCGTTCTTCCATCGCATCCAGGTCGTCAGCGCGGAAGTCCAGGTGGGACTGCTGCGGAACGTCCTGGCCCGGCCACTGCGGAGCCCGGTATCCGTCCACTCGCTGGAATCCCAAGTCACAGCCGGAGTCGGCCGTCAGGGCGACGTAGTCCTCCGAACTGAACAGGTCGCGCATCCCGGTCAGTGCACCGTAGAAGGCCGCCAGCGTTTGCGGGTCGGCACAGTCCAGCGTCACCCCTCGCAGTTCAGCGCCTGGCATCTGTTTGCTCCCTCGCGTCGACGGTCCGACGTCGGCCGGACCGTAGTCCCACGTCCACCGCTGGACCGACGGAGTTTCGCCGACCCCTCCTAGTGGAAGGTGGGGCCGGCCCAGGACATGCGCATGAGGCGCCTCACCTGGCCGGGGTGCTCGGGGTCGGGGAGGTCGATGCCGGTGTCGTGGAAGCCCGCCGCCCGGTAGGCGCGCACGGCCCGCTCGTTGCGGGGGTCGGGGTCGATCCACACCTCCGGGCAGTCGGGGAGCGTGGTGCGCACCACGTGGTGGACGAACTCGAGCACCAGCCGGCGCCCGTGGCCCTTGCCCACGTAGTCGGCGTCGCCGATGGCGATGTCGAGGGCCACGGTCCCGGGCGGTATGGCCAGGCCCGGGTACCACTCGGCCTCGTCCTCCACGCGGTACCACTGGATGAACCCGACCGGCCTGCCTTCGATCTCCATCACCCAGGGACTGACCGAGCTGGTGCCGTCGATGCGCTCCGCGTACTTGGCTTCGACGGCCTGGATGGTGTCGCTCGAATCGTCGCCCCACCACTGGGCGACGTGGGGTGCCGTGATCCACGCCTGCAGCCGGGGGAGGTCCTCGCGGACCATCGGGCGGAAGCTGAGCTGCTCGTCACGCGGGCGGCCGGTCATGGCATCGATCGATCCTCTTGTCCAGGGGTGCGGACCCGCCCATTCTGCCGCCACTCCCCCCGCTGTCTTGAACTTTTCGTGATCGTGGTGGCTCTGCCACCAACTTCACGAAAAGTTCCGGGGTAGGGCGGGGTGGGTCGCAGAGCGGGTCAGTCGACCCAGGTGTCGGCGGTGGCGATGGCGACCTCGACGGCGTTGGCGACGGCGACGTCCTTCATCGCCAGGTCGGGGCGCTCCTCGTGCTGGCGGTGGGCGATGATGCCGACCACGCAGCCGGCGGTGAAGCCGTAGACCCCGCCCATCTTGAAGAGGGTGCCGGCCTCCATCTCCAGGTTGAGGACCCGCAGCGACTGGTACTCATCGATGCTGCCGCGGTGGCGGCGGAGCAGCTGCGGGTTGGCCGACGAGTCCAGGCGCTCCTGACCCTCGAAGAACGTGTCGACCGAGCCCATGATCCCGACGTGGTGGTCGATGCCGAGGTCCTCGGCGGCGTGGGCGAGGGCCACGGTGAGGAACGGGTCTGCAGCCGCGGGGTACTGGGGCGGGGCGATGTCATCCGCGGCGCCCTGGAGGGTGAGCGCGGCCGAGCCGATGACGACCGAGCCGATGTGCACGTGCGGCTGGATCGAGCCGCTGGTGCCGATGCGGATGATGGTGGTGATGCCCGATTGCACCAGCTCGTTGACGACGATGCTGGCCGAGGGAGCGCCCATGCCGCTGGTGGCGCACACGACCGGTCGGCCACCGGGGAGCTGGCCGAGGAACGAGTCGAGCCCGCGGTTGCGGGCGAGGTCCCGGCCGCCGTCGAGGCGCTCCTTGGCGATGTGCTCGGAGCGGTTCGGGTCGCCGCTCAACAAGGCGATGGTGGTGCCGTCGGGCAGGTCGTCTGCGCCGAAGCCGATGTGGTACTGCCGGGGGCCGGTCATGGCCGTCGTCCTGGGGGGAGGTCGTGGGGGCCGAACGCACCGGGGAGCAGGTCGTCGAGCGTGACGATGCCGTCGCCGGTCTCGACGAGCAGCTCCCGGCCGCCGAACTCGAAGAGGATCTGGCGGCAGCGGCCGCACGGCGCGAGGTAGGAGCCGTCGGGACCGACCACGGCGAGCGCCACCAGCCGGCCCCCGCCGGATGCGTGCAGCGCCTGGGCGACGCCGCACTCGGCGCAGAGCGACAGGCCGTAGGAGGCGTTCTCCACGTTGCAGCCGGTGACGATCCGCCCGTCGTCGACGAGTGCCGCCGCGCCGACCCGCACGCCCGAGTAGGGCGCGTAGGCGGCATCGAGCATCTGCTGGGCGGCCACCCGCAGGGCGGCCCAGTCGGGCTCGGGCACCGGGGTCACCGTCCGCCTCGGCGCCAGACCTTGCCGTCGGCCGCAGGCATGCGCAGCCGCTGGCTGGCGAACACGAGGACCAAGAGGGTCGTGACGTGCGGGAAGTACGGGATGATCTCCCGGGGCAGCTCGTCGGTGACCTGGTACCACCAGGCGGCACCGGCGGCGAGCAGGAAGAACACCGCAGCCGATACCCACAGCTTCCGGAAGGCACACGCCAGGCCGGTGACGACGAACATCAGGGCCGCGCCGACGAGCAGGGCGTGGCTCGTCTCGGTGACCTGCGACTGCATGGAGTCCATGAACCCGAACAGCCCGGCCCCCACGAGCAGGCCACCTGGACGCCAGTTGCCGAAGATCATGGCGGCGAGGCCGATGAAGCCGCGGCCACCGGTCTGGCCGCTCTGGAACTTGCTGCTGAAGAGGTACACGAGCAAGACGCCGGCCAGGCCGGACAGGGCGCCCGACACCATCACCGCCACGTACTTCATCCGGTACACATTCACGCCGAGCGAGTCGGCGGCGTCCGGGTCCTCGCCGACCGACCGCAGGCGCAGGCCGAAGGGCGTCTTCCAGAGCACGAAGTACGTGAGCGGGAACAGCGCCAGCGCCACGACGATCAGGAGGGACACGTTCGTGGTCACCGCCAAGACGGCGTTGGCGAGATCGGAGAGGAAGAAGCGGCGCTGTCCGGCGAGGTCGTGCAGCGGGCCCTTCAGGAACGGGATGAGATCCACCTTGGTCACGTTCGACGGGATCGACGGGGACTCCCGAGCCGAGGCCCCATCCCAGCTCACCGACGTCAGGAACTCGCAGAACCCGACGGCGAGGAGGTTGATCGAGACGCCCGAGATGATGTGGTCGACGCCGAAGGACACGGTGGCGATCGCGTGCAGGAGCCCGCCGATGGCCCCGCCGACGACACCCATCAGGACGCCTTGCCACGGTCCGTAGGCGATGCCGCCGTAGGCGCCGAACCAGGTGCCGAGGACCATCATGCCCTCGAGCCCGATGTTCACCACGCCGGCCCGCTCGGACCAGAGCCCGCCGAGGCCGGCGAGGGCGATCGGCAGGGCCAGGTAGACGGCGGAGCGGAGCGTGTTCTCGGCGGTGAGCTGCCCGGCACCGGTGAGGACGCGCGTCAGCGACATGGTGCCGACGCCGAGCGCCAGGTAGAGCACGAGGCGGGCCCAGCGGGGGATCTCGGCGAAGCGGGCGGGGGGCTTGGCGCCGGCCGCGGTCTCGGGCGGGTTCATGAGCGAGGTCATGCTGGCGCCACCTCCGGTCCGGAACCGGTGGAAGGGGGCGGGTCCGCCGGTGGCGGTGCGGCACCTCCTGCGGTGACCTCGCGGCGGAGCCCCGCCAGCTCCTGGCGGGCTGCGACCCGGCGGACGACCTCGTACGCGATGACCACCGACAAGACGGTGATGCCCTGCATGATCGCCGTGATCTGCTTCGGGAGCTCGGCGTTCGACAGGGGTGTCTGGACGGCGTCCATGAACGCCCACAAGAGGGCGGCGAAGGCGATGCCCACCGGGTTGTTGCGTCCGAGGAGGGCGATGGCGATGCCGGTGAAGCCGAGGCCGCTCACGACGGTCACGTCGGTGTAGCGGGCGGCCGGGCTCATGATGTCGTTGAGCCCGATCAGCCCGGCAGCGGCACCCGAGAGGAGCATCGCCGTGATGACCATGCGCTTGGCGTCGACCCCGCTGGCGGTGGCCGCCTCGGCGTTCGATCCGGTCGCCCGGAGGTCGAACCCGTAGCTCGATCGCCAGATGACCAGGTAGTAGATGACGCCCACGACGGCGGCGAGGATCACGTACGACTGGACGCGGGTGGCGTCGGGGACGTCGATGCCGATCGCGCGCAGGACCCCGTTGAGCGACGGCAGCTGGCCGGAGGGGGAGATCCGCCGGGTGCCCAGCGTCTGCTCCACCTCTGCTGGGGCGCGGAGCCAGCGGCCGAGGAAGAACGCGGCGACGCCGAGCGCGGTGGCGTTGAGCATGATCGACGAGATGACCTCGCTCACGCCCCGGTACGCCCGGAGGAGGCCGGGGATCGACGCCCACGCTGCGCCCACCGCCATGGCGACCAGGAAGGTGAACAGCACGTGGAGGGGCGCCGGCAGCTTCACCGCGGCCGCAGCCGCGGCCGCGAACAGGGCGGCCAAGCGGTACTGGCCCTCGACGCCGATGTTGAACAGGTTCATCTTGAACCCGATCGCGACGGCGACACCCGCGATGTAGTACGGCGCCGCCCGGTTCACCGTGTCCACCAGGGAGGTGCGGCTGAACCCGTCGGTGAAGATGACCTTGAACACCTCGGCGGCGCTGTAGTCCGTGAACGCCAGCATGAGCGCGGAGACGGCCGTCGCCACGGCCACCGCCAGCACCGGGGCCGCGAGGGCGAGGGTGATCCGCCGGATCATGCGACCGCTCCTCGGTGGGACCCGGTCATGTGCTCACCCAGGTCGGTCGGGGTGACCGACGAAGGGTCGAGGTCGGCGACGATGCGCCCCTCGAAGATGACGAGCAGCCGGTCCGAGAGGCCGATCAGCTCCTCGAGGTCGGCGGAGACCAGCAGCGTGGCCAGTCCGTTCTTGCGGGCGTCCCGGAGCTGATCCCAGATGGCGGCCTGGGCGCCGACGTCGACGCCGCGGGTGGGGTGGGCGGCGATCATGACCTGGGGCTCCGCCATGAGCTCCCGGCCGATGATCAGCTTCTGCTGGTTGCCCCCCGAGAGCGCTTCGGCGCGGACCTCGATGTTCGGCGTTCGCACGTCGAACCGCTCGACGATCTCCTCGGTGCGCTGGCGGGCGCCGGCCCGGTCGATCCACGGCCCCTTGGCGTTCGGCGGCTTGCTCTGGTGGCCGAGGATCTCGTTCTCCCAGAGCGGGGCATCGAGGAGGAGGGCGTGGCGGTGGCGGTCCTCGGGCACGTAGCCGATGCCGGCGTCGCGCCGCTTGCGGGTGGACCACGACGTGATGTCCTCATCGCCCAGCCGGACGGTCCCGTGGTTGAGGTCGATGAGTCCGAGGATGGCGGCGATGAGCTCGGTCTGCCCGTTGCCCTCGATGCCGGCGATGCCGACGATCTCGCCGCGGCGGATGTCGAACGAGATGTCGTCGAGCGTCGGCCGGAGGCCGATGGGGGCGATGCCCAGGCCCTCGACCGACAGCTCGACTTGGTCGGTGACCGTCGACAGCCGGGTCTCGGGCGTCGGCAGCTCGCTGCCCACCATCAGCTCGGCGAGCTGCTTCGTGGTCACGTCTGCCGGCTTGGCCGTGGCGACCGTGGTCCCGGCCCGGATGACGGTGATGTCGTCGGCGGCGGCCAGGACCTCATCGAGCTTGTGCGAGATGAAGAGGATGGTGATGCCCTCGCGCTTGAGGTCGCGCAGGTTGGCGAACAGCTCGTCGACCTCCTGGGGGACCAGCACGGCGGTGGGCTCGTCGAGGATGAGGGTGGTGGCGCCGCGGAAGAGGACCTTCAGGATCTCGACCCGCTGGCGCTGGCCGACGCCGAGCGTCTCGACGAGGGCATCGGGGTCGACGGCGAGGCCGTAGCGCTGGCCGAGCGCCACGATGCGCTCCCGAGCCGCACCCGTGTCGACCAGGAAGCGGAGCGGGAAGGGCCGTCGAGGCTCGTAGCCCAAGACGATGTTCTCGATGACGGTGAGGTTGTCGGCGAGCATGAAGTGCTGGTGCACCATGCCGATGCCGGCCTCGATGGCGTCGTTGGGGCTCTTGAACGAGACCTGCTCGCCGTCGACGGAGATGGTGCCCTCGTCGGGCGCCTGCATCCCGTAGAGGATCTTCATGAGGGTGCTCTTGCCGGCGCCGTTCTCGCCGACGATCGCGTGGATGGTGGTTGGGGCCACCCGGAGGTTGACGTTGCGGTTGGCGACGACGCCCGGGAACCGCTTCACGATGCCGGCCAGCTCGACAGCTGGCGGTGCGCCTGGATCAGGGGCGGGGGGATCCTGTGTGGGAGCGGTCACGGAAGGCCTCCAGAACGCCAAGACCCGGGACCGGCCGACCGGTCCCGGGTCTCGATCGGGTTCGACCGGTGATCAGGGCTTGGTGGGGACCTCGATGTCCCCGTCGATGATCTGCTGCTTCAGATCATCGATCTGCGCCGGGTCCTTCACCTGGCCGCCGGCCTGCGAGTAGTCGATGCCGCCGTTGGCGAGATCGAACACCTGCACACCGGACTTGAAGCCGTTGCCGGCGTAGTCGGCGATGGTGTCGTAGACGCCCACATCGACCCGCTTCAGCATCGACGAGAGCATGCACTTCTGCTCGGGCTCGTCGACCTGGAAGTACTGGTCGGAGTCCACGCCGATGGCGAGGCGGTCCGCGTCGACCGCCGCCTTGAACACGCCGGAGCCGGAGCCGCCGGACGCGTGGAAGACGACGTCGGCGCCGGCGTCGTAGAGGCCCGAGGCGATGGTCTTGCCCTTGGCCGGGTCGTTGAAGCCGGAGAAGTCTCCGTCGGGCGAGATGTACTTGACCTCGACGTCGGCGTCGGACTTGACCTCCTTCACGCCGGCGGTGAAGCCGGCCTCGAACTTCTTGATGAGGTCCTGCTCCACGCCGCCGACGAAGCCGACGGTGCCGGTCTGGGTCGACTGGGCGGCGATGGCGCCGACCAGGAACGAGCCCTGCTCCTCGGCGAAGGTGATCGAGGCGACGTTGTCCTCCTCGACGACCGAGTCGACGATGCCGAAGTCGGTGTCGGGGTAGTCCTTGGCGACGGTGGTCAGCGGGTCGGCGAAGTTGAAGCCGACGCCGATGATGAGGCCGTAGCCGTCCTCGGCGAGCTGGCGCAGCAGGTCCTCGCGGTTGGAGCCGTCGGTGTTGGGCTCGAGGGCCTTGATCTCGACGCCCATGTTGTCCTTGGCGGCGAGGAGGCCGTTGTAGGCCGACTCGTTGAACGAGTTGTCGTCCTTGCCGCCGATGTCGAACACGAGGCCGACCTTCTTGCCCGAGCCGTCGGGGTCGTCGCTGCCGCCCAGGTCGGCGGCCTCCTGCTTCTCGCCGGGCGTGCCCTGGCAGGTGGCCGCGGTTTCTGAACCGCCGCCGTCCGATCCACCATCCGAATCGCTGCTCGCGCAGCTGGCCACGGCCAGCGCGAAGACGGCGAAGAGGAGGATCAGCAGCTTGCTGCTCGATCGTTGCTTCACGAGAGATCTCCCTTGTCGGACCCTGGGCGCCCAGTCGCGTCGGGTGGGATCAGCACCGTACTGCGCGCTTTCGGGGCGTGCGCTGGGTTCTGCGCCGGTACGGACGACCGCATCGAGCGCTCCCGGTCGAGGGTCGGTGCGTCCTCCGCTGGCGGAGCGCGGCCCGCAGGTGCGCTCGACAGATCCGGACGGGCGCCGGTACCGTCGTCGTGGTGTCTGCCCCGCTGACGGTGCCCGATCCCGAGGACGATCCGCTCGGCTCGCGGCTGCTCGCAGCGGCCACGGAGGTCTTCGCGGAGGAGGGCTACGCCGGCGCCCGCGTCGCGGAGATCGCCCGCCGGGCCGGGGTCACCACCGGCGCCATCTACTCCCGGTACCGAGGCAAGGACGAGCTGCTCGCGTCGGCCATCGCGGCGGCCACGGCGGGCGAGTTCGACTCCTTGTTCTCGGACCACCGCTTCGAAGGCCGGATGGAGGACATCCTCCGGATCGCCGGCGCCCACCTGGTCGAACGGAACCAGAGCCCCAACCAGCGCGAGCTGTCGGCGCCCGGGATGCTGCTCGAGTCGTTCGTCGCCGCCCGCCACGAGCCCACCGTCTTGGCGTTCCTCCAGGCGCGGATGAACGACCGGCGCGACCGCCTGGCCGAGATCGTCCGGGGGGCCAAGGCCACCGGGGGCATCGACGAGGAGATCGACACCGACTCGCTGGTCACGTTCTGCCACGCCGTGGGCCTCGGCTTCTTGCTGCTCGAGGTGCTCGACGCGCCGCTCCCCGACAACGACGCCTGGGAGCACCTGATCGGCCGCCTGCTCGCCGCCGTCGGCGACCCGGCGGCGTTCGCCCGCACCGCGGCGGCGGACTTCGCTCCCGTCGTCGAGTAGCTCCTGCGGCCGGGAGCGTCCGCCTGTCCGAGGTGGTTGCTGCCGGCCGTGGCAGATGTGGGATCGTGGTCGGATGCCCACGACGCCTGAGACGCCGCGCCCGTCGTGGTGGCACCGCCGGTGGCCCTCGGCGCTGGTCTTCGCTGCTGTCCTCGGCGCGATGGCGATCGCGAGCCTCGTGATCTGGTCCGACGTGAGCGACGTCCTCCCCGACGTCGGCAAGGACAAGCAGGGCCAGGATCCGTGGAACGACCCCGTGGGGATCGAGCGGGTCGGTGTGTTCCAGGTCGTGCACATCCCCGACTGCGCTGCTGCCCCGGTGGTGCGCATCGGCCTCTGGGACGAGGACAGCAAGCCGTACTGGGAGGTGTCGGGGCCGCCGACGCCGATGGACTCGTTTGCGATCGGGGCCGTGCCCGAGGGCTTCGCCGAAGACACGGCGTACGAGAAGCCACCGGCCGGTGCGGTGCTGCGGCTCGTCGTCTTCCGCAAGGTGAAGGGCGTCGCCGGCGTCCGCTACCAGGAGACCGACCTGCGGACCGGCTACGTCGTGAGTGGCACGCCGTTGAACCGCTACGAGGTCGACAAGTTCCAGACCGGTTCGGTCTGCGGTGACGAGGATGGCGAGGGGGACGGCGCGACCACCACCCCCGTCGACGACGAAGCCGCGTCCACCACGGTCCCGGCCGGCTGACCGGCTTCAGAGCTGGGTGCGGCCCCGGTCGGTGACGCCCTGGCGCCGCCGCTCGATCTCGTCGGGGTCGAGGCCCTGGCCCTGCCACTCGGCCGCGACGTCGGACTCGACGAGCCAGGCCTCGCCGACGGTCACCCGGGATCCGGCCGCGTAGGTTGCGAAGATCTGCTGGACGGCCCGCTGGTCGCTCGAGACGATGTCGGCGGCGATGCCCCGGGCGAACGGCAACAGGTGGTCGTGGGGCACGACGTGGTTGACGAGGCCCCACTCGAGGGCCTTCTGGGCATCGCAGAAGTTGCCGGTGGCGCTCATCTCACGGGCGCGGCGCAGCCCGATCGCCTGCGGGAGCAGCACCGTCAGGCCCCACCACGGCTGGATGCCCACTCGGGCGTGGGTGTCGGCGAAGCGCGCCCGGTCGGAGGCGATCAGGAAGTCGCACGCGAGGGCCAGCTCGAAGCCCCCGGTGATGGCCGCCCCGTTGACGGCGCCGATCACCGGCTTCGGGCCAGGAGGGAGGGGACCGCGCTGGTCGATGGGCGTGTCGTCCTTCGGGGCGGTGCCGGTGAGCGTGTCGGACCCGCCGCCGAGCTCCTTGAGGTCGAGGCCGGCGCAGAAGGCGGGGTCGGCGCCCGTGAGGATGATCACGCGCACGGCGTCGTCGGCCTGCGCGTCCCGGACCGCCGTGCGGAGGTCCCTGATCAGCGCACCCGAGAGGGCGTTGCGCGCCTCGGGCCGGTTGAGGGTGATGGTGGCGATCTGGTCGGCCACCTCGGTGATGACGAGCTCGCTCACGTTCGCTCCTGGAGGGTCGTGGGTTCGGTCAGTCCGCAGGCAGTTCGTCGGGCGGGGCGAACTCGAAGGTCAAGTCGCCGAGCCGCACGAGCGTGGAGGCGATCCAGCCGCCCATCGAGCTGAAGTGCTCGTCGAGCTTCGAGCCGTCGGCCAGCACGTCCTCGTCGAGCTCGTAGGTGCCCTCGTAGGACACCTCGATCGCCCACTCGACCTCCTCGAGGTCCTCGCCGTGGATCGTCTCGACGGTCGGCCCGGAGCGGATGAGCCGCTCGGAGCCGATGAGGCTGGATTCGGCCGGGAGCACGTCGAGGACCTTGGCCGGATCCGGCGGTTCCGCCAGGCGCTGGATGCGCAGGACGATCTCGATCTCGATGCGCGGGGGCTCGTCGACGGCATCGCCGATGTACCAGGAGCGGTAGGCCGTCTGGGACCAGGTCGGCCAGTCGAGGGTGAGGTCGGCACGGGTCCGCGGCGGGGTGCCCTCGCCGGGCAGCGCGTAGGACGTCTCCCAGGTCAGGTCCCCGAGGAGGACATCGGCCTGGAACCGCTCCTCGAACGCCTGGCGTTCGAGCATGGCCCCTTCGACGGTGTCTCGGAGGGCGCCGATGGCGTCGGTGAACACGTGATCGAGCATCTGCGCCGGACCCTACCGGCCGTCGTCGGGGGTGGTGCGATCGGCGTGGTGGTCCATCGCCGCGATGGCCGTGGAGATGTCGAGCGCCTGGGTGCGGATCGTGGCGATGCGCCGGCCGCGCTGCACGGCGGTCTTGATGCGGCCGAGCCCCTCGCCCATCGACGCCGCGGTCTCGTCGAGGTCGGCGACGTCGATGGCCAGCCCCCAGAAGGTCGCCGGCGCGTCGGCCGCGGGGAGGCCGGCGCCGACGTCGCCGCTGACCACCTCGAGCACCACCGGCCCGAGCTTGAAGAACGCCTGGCGCACCGGCGAACCGCTGGCGGTGGTCTCGCGCACCCGGCGCAGGTCCAGGCCGGCCGCCTCGCACGCCGCGATCGTCCGGTCGAGGTCCGGCGTGAGCACGACGACGTGGTCGAGTCCGACCGTTCCGTTGGGATGAACCGGCGAACCCGGCTCCGGCTCCGGCGGGAAGGACGGTGAGGAGTTCGTGGGGGCTGCTCGTTCCGCTTCGGAGCGGTCATCGGTCCGCAACCCGTCGAGCGACCCGTCGGCGATGGCCATCCCGGCGACCGTCCACCCGGTGATGCCCCGAGGGCCGTCGTCGGGGCGGCCGGTCAACCGCACGGCGATCGGGTCGATGCGCACCTCGTCGCCGTCGACGGTGAACCCGGCGGCCGTCCACGCCTCGGGATCGTCAGCGACCCGCAGTTCGAGGAGCCCCGGGTTGCGAGGGCGTTCGGCCGCTGCGTCCATGGCCGCGGACCCTACCGGCGGGCCGGGGAACCGAGTTCGGCGGCTCGCCCGGCACCCGGTACCGTGACCCGGACTGGCCGTGGCGCAGTTTGGTAGCGCACCGCGTTTGGGACGCGGGGGCCGTGAGTTCAAATCTCACCGGCCAGACGGGTCAAAGCCCAGGTCAGCGGCAATCTCCAGCGGCGCCGCTGACCTGGGCGCCACCGCGTTCGATCACCGACCGGCACACCATCGACCTCCTCGAGGGCCGCTTGCACCTCGGTAGGAGTCGCATCGGCCGGGATGGCAGCGGTCGTCCCGAGCCCGAAGTTGTCCAGGTCGATCGTGAACGAGCCGCCGGCATCGTCGATGTCGATCTGCTGGATCTCGTCTTGGGTGCCGGTCGGCCCTCCGTAGGCCTTGACGCTCAGGGTGCCGTCGATCTGCATGAGCACGAAGGCGGGGGTGTAGACCCACGAAGAGCCCGGTCACGAGCGCTGTTGCCACCGCCGCCACGGCAGCTGTGCGAGTCCACGTCTTCGCCATCGGTTCTCCCTCCCAGGGCGACCGCCTCCCCTGGTGACCGCCGACGCTGAACCTCCTGCGACCCCCCCCAGCGTGTCGGCAGGATGGTCTCGGATCGGAGCGCTTCACCGGCGGGTGCCCACGGGCTCGTTTGCACGTGGCGACCGCCTTTCGTCGCCGGGGCGAAGCCTCGCGCCCCGCCCGTGCCCGGTGCCTTGCCTCCCGGTCGTTCGGCCGTGGGCCGGTGGGGATCGGCCGCGGGGTGGGCGATGATGGGAGGCGATGGCCCGTCCGATCGATGTCGACGACGTCCTCCGGCCCAAGCCGGAGTGGCCGACCCTGTTGTGGCGGGGCTTCGCCAAGCACTGCCCGCGCTGCGGCGGCGGGCACCTGTACCGCAACTGGTTCCGCATGAAGGAGCGGTGCCCGACGTGCGGCTACCTCTTCGAGCGGGAACCCGGGTTCTTCGTCGGCGCCTACTTCATCAACTTCGGCATCGTCGAAGGCTTCCTCTTCGTGATGCTGATGGGCTTCATCGGGTGGAAGGACCAGCACCCCGACGCCGGCATGGGCGCGGCCATCGTCCTCGGGCTCGTCATTGGGCTGGTCGGACCGCTGATCTTCTACCCGTACTCCCGCACGATCTGGTCGGCGCTCGACTTGCTGATGACGCCGTTGGACGTTGGCGAGATCGTGGCGGCGGCCGACGCGGTGGCCGTTGACGACGGGACCGAGGCCGAACCGGGGCCGTCGACGGGGGAGGAGCCCTCCGGTCCGGTGGAGGGCCCACCGACCTCCGCAGGCTGACCCTCCGGTCTGCCGTGCCGTCGATCCGACCGGAGGATCGCGGCGGGACCTCGTACCCTGGGCCGGGCTGTGGATGAGCCGACGACGACCGCGCCCGAGGCGCAGGACCCGTGCCCCCACTGCGGGCAGCCGGTGGGCGATGCCTGGCTGGTGTGCGCCTGGTGCGGCACCCAGATCGCGGCGCCGGCCGAGCTGCCGGTCGGGGCGACGCTCGCCGACGGTCGCTACCAGGTCATCGGGATCATCGGCCGAGGCGGGTTCGGCATCACCTACGAGGTCGGCGACACCCGCCTGAAGCGACGGGTCGCCGTCAAGGAGCTGTTCCCCGAATCCGCGGTGCGCCACGGGTCGATGGTGCTGACGCCGCCCCAGGCCCGGGCCTCGTTCCGGTCGGCCCGCGACCGCTTCTTGCGCGAAGCCCGCGTCCTGGCCCGCTTCACCCACCCCGGCATCGTCCGCGTCTACGAGGTGTTCGAGGAGCACGGCACCGCCTACCTGGTGATGGAGCGGCTCAGCGGCCGGACGCTCGTCGATGTCCTGCGTGCTCGCAACGAGCCGTTCACCGAGGCCGAAGTGCTCGACGTCGCCGCCCGGGTGGCGGCCGCGCTGCGGCCGGTGCACGCGGCCGGCGTCCTCCACCGGGACGTGAACCCGTCGAACGTGATGCTCACCGAGCACGGCCGCATCGTGGTCATCGACTTCGGCCTGGCCCGGGACTTCGACCCGGGCCAGACGATGGGCATGACCCGCATGGTCACACCTGGGTACGCGCCGATCGAGCAGTACCGCGGCGAGGGGCGCTTCGGACCGACCACCGACATCTACGGGCTCGCCGCCACCTGCTACCGCCTGGCCACGGGCCGGGTCCCCGTCGCCGCGGTCGGGCGCGATGCCGGCGGCGATCTCCCGTCGCCGCACCGGCTGAACCCCGCCATCTCCAAGCAGGTGAGCGACGCGGTCCTCGACGGCCTCGAGCTCGAGCCGGCCCACCGGCCCCAGGACCTCGACGCGTTCCTCGCCCGGCTCGGGGTGCGGTGGCTCCCCGACAACCCGCGGTCGGTGCTGCTCGGCTCCGTCGGTGCCGAGCCGACGGACCTCGCCGTGCGGACCCACGGGGACGAGGCGGAGACCATTGCCGGCCTGAGCGGTCCGACGCCGGTCTTCGAACCGATCGAGGACCCAGGTCCAGCCGTCGCGGCTGCATCCTGCGGGCCGCCACCGGACGCTCGTGGTGAACCGGTCCCGGAGGCCGAGCCCCGCTCTCGACTCGTCACCGAGCTCGTGGCCCCGTCCGCCGTGCCGGGGACCTCCCGCCTTCGGACCGACGATGCGCCGCCGTCTCCTCCGCCCCCACCGTCTCCGCTGCCTCCGCCGCAGGATCTGGACCGCACCTGGATGCCCGGTGATCGCCGGGCCGTCGATGCGACGCGAGGTGCCGAGCCCGGCTGGGTCGGCGCCGAAGCACCGGAGCCGATCGGCGAACGGGCGACTCGGGTGCCGGCCCGACCCGGTCTCGTGACGGTGCCGCTCGCGGTCTTCGCCGTGGCGGCGGGGTCGGCTGCGCCCCTGATCGTGATCGGGCTGCTCGTCCTCGTCGTCTTCCCGCTGCTCGCCACGGTCGGCGATGCGGCTGCTCGGCGCGAGCGGGCGCAGCTCGGGTTCGCCGAGGGCCGCTCCGAGCGCCTGCCGGCCGGGGTGGTGGTGCCGTCCCGCTTCGTCCGGAACCTGGTGACGTCGGTGCTGCGGACCTCGCCCATCCTCGGCGTCACCGCGGTGTTCCTCGCCTGCTGGTACGCCCTCGCCCAGACCTCGCTGCCCACAGGCGCCCTCGACGTCCTCCTGCGCCTCATCGGCGGGGTCGCGACGGCCGCGCTCCTGGCGGGCGCCCGGCAGGGTTCGTCGCGCTTTCGCACGGGGCTCGGCATCGAGCGGCTCGTGGTGCGCCTCGCTCCGGGGGGCCGGGTCACCGAACGGCTCGCCGTCGCGTGGATCGTGATCGTCATCGGCGTGGTGGCCGCCCTGTGGCTCACGCCGGACGCGTTCCCGCTGCCGTGACGGCGATGGGGGCGGGCACGGACCGGATCGACGAGATCGCCTGGCCCGTGGACGGTCCACCGTGGCGGCGGGAGGCGGCGGAAACCGGTGGCGGCGGCGGCCCGGGACCCTCGTAGGGTCTGGCCGGTGGGATCACGGGCGTGGGAGTCGACCGAGGTGGCCGCCACCGGCCCCGGCGCGTACCGGGCCACCATCGCCCCCGAGTGGGTGCTGGCGATGGTGCCGCAGGGCGGTGTGCTGGCGGCCATCGCGGCGCGGGCCATGGCGGCCGAGCTCCAGACCGACCTACCGCTCCGTGCGATCCACG
>Ga0182747_1000332_pt1 | contig 47583 bp, 46 predicted proteins | sample eDN3rd30CBELigBY_FD_128526 | JGI IMG/M metagenome (GOLD analysis project Ga0182747, IMG submission 128526) | Enriched backyard soil microbial communities from Emeryville, California, USA - eDNA 3rd pass 30_C BE-Lig BY (version 2) (version 2) | ecosystem: Environmental > Terrestrial > Soil >... | reverse complement strand
GCCAGCTGCACCGCCTGGCGCCCGTCCTCGGCCTCCGCCACCACCTCCCAGCCCGGCTGGCCGCCCAGGATCGTGCTCAAACCGGAGCGCACAACGTCATGGTCGTCGGCAATCAGGATACGCGTCATGGGCCCGCATGCCTCCGCGAACTTCTTCTATACCGTGAAAGCTCGACTGCAGCACTTAGGGAAAACCCTGAAACGGCTTCGGGAAAATCCGCTCCCGCAATGTTATGAAATCATCCGTCGAAAGTTCGATAGGCTCTTGCCGGTCTTCTGCGCGCGGGGACATTGAATCCGGTCAAGCCCGCCCCAGGTAGAGGAACCAACCTCATCCCTGCGAGCGAGCCATGTTTTGATCAAGCGGTTGTTCGATCGCGTCACCCTGCCGGAGCATCTCGTCGACAGAGGGCTCATCGCCGCAGCGATGACCGCTGCCGTGGCGGCCGTTCTCCTATGCGGGCAACTTCCCTGAGCGAAAGTCAGTCGCCGGTGGTCGTCCTGATATCCGAGCAGGGAATGACCAGGACCGGACGAAGATCCTCGCCAACGATCTCGATCATGATGTCGCTGCTGTAATCCGGCGGCATCGCGGCCCAGCCCTTCAGGAGCTTCTCCGCGACCTTCAAGGCTTCCATCCGTGCGGCGGCGACGTCGGGCAGCTCGATGCCGCTTGGATCTTCGTTGATGCCGAAATGGCTTCTGACATCGATATAGTAGCGCGGCACGATCGTTGGCCTCGGGAACTCTGCACCGACGGCGGATCTTTCCGCCATCCTATCGATTGATGGTAGTCCACATCCTGAATCGGGAAAATTCACCCTGAATCCCCCAAGCCCTATTCGAAAGGAGCGCCCCAGGAGAGGCTTCATGACGCGGGGCCAACCTGCGCGCGATGCCGTCATTCCCTCCGCCTTGGTGCGATCGTGTGATAGAGCTTGAGATTAACCCAACTGATGCCCGGAGTTCCGATGATCTTGCCATGGATGAAACTGGCGACCGACACCACGATGCTCGCGTTGGAGGCTCAGTCGGTCATCTGGACCCGCGTCTCGCGCGCCGCCATGGGCCAGGGCTCACCCGCTGAAAACCTGCTGATGGTCACCGAGAAGGTGACGGCCCTCGCCGAGGCGGCCGTCACCATCGCGACGGGTGGGTCGCCCCATAAGGTCGTCAGAGGATACCGTCGCAAGGTGCGCGCCAACGTGAAGCGGCTGAAGCGGCGCCCTTAGGACTATATGCGGCAAATCGTCTTTTCTCGAAAAGTATTCCTGAGCAATCCGGGCGTATTCCCACCGGTCAACCGCTTGCAGGATAACGGAAATTACAACAATTCCAGATTTGCGACGTCCCGCGAGCGAAGCCCCCCAAGCTTGGCCGTAAGAAATACGTATTTCCCGCTATTTCGCTTTGCAATAAATCTGACTATAGATGCGATTATTGATGTGCGAAAATTAAAGACAACGCTCACCAAAGATATAATTGAAAAACACTGCCGTGTTTCGGGGCTGAGCACGGTCACAGGCCGCGAAGTCGATCGGAAGATCGCTCGCGGCTTTTCTTTTTGTGTGGTTTACATGGCGAGGAAAGCATCGAGCGCCTGTTCGAGACGCTCCCAGGCCACCTCATTCCCAGGCAGGCCGAACCGCAGGAGCCTGGGATCGTGCTGGAAATGGCGCACCCAGATGCCGCGATGCGCCAGATGAACGAACAATTCGGGAGCCCGCCGGCTTTCCATGAGACGGTAGAGGCTCGTGCCGCGAGGCGCCCCATCCGCGAGCGGCGCAAGCAATCTGTCGAGCCGGGCGGCATCCTCCGCCCGCGCCCTGCCCGCCGCCTGTCGCCATGCGCGATCCCGCAACGCCTGCCGCGCGATGTCGATGGCCGGCCCTGAAACCGCCCATGGGCCCATCGTCGTCCGCAACCGCTCCGTCATGCCGGCCGAGGCCACCGCGAAACCGAGCCGAATCCCGGCGAGCCCGTAGGTCTTGCCGAAGGAGCGCAGAACGATGGCGTTCTCCGGCAGAACCGGCACAAGCGTCTCGCCCGGATCGAAATCAGCAAAGGCCTCATCGACCACGAGCCAGCCACCGCGCCGACGAAGACGGTCTGCCTCTTCGATCAAGGCCGGACGCTCGAGCGTCCTGCCGTCAGGGTTGTTCGGGTTGACGAGGACGACAATGCCGGCCTCGCGAGCCGCTTCCAACGCGGTCAATTCATCAACGTCATGCCCTGCTCCGCGCCAGGCCCGGGCGTGCTCCGCATAGGTCGGGCCCAGCACGGCAACGCGAGAGCGCGGCCACAGGGACGGCAGCAGGCTGATCAGGATCTGCGTCCCGGGCGCGGCCACCACCTGCGCGGGATCCGTCGCGCCATAGGCCTCGGCAGCGGCGGCCTCGAGATCCCGGTGATCGGCGGGCGACGGCAGCCGCTCGAACGAGGAGGCTGGCAAGGCGGGCATGGGATAAGCTATGGGATTGATCCCCGTCGACAGGTCGATCCACGGCTCGGGCGCGTGCGGACAGAGCCGCCGGGCCTCGTCGAGATCGCCCCCATGCCAGATCCGCGCCTCACCCATTCGATGCACCCATGGTTCTTCCCGACAGCCTCCTGATCCTGCCCCTCGCTCTCGCGGCAGAGGCGGCATTCGGCTATCCGGATGGCCTTTACACGCGGATCGGCCATCCCGTCACCTGGATCGGTCGGCTGATCAAGGGGCTCGACCGAGTCCTCAACCGGGATGAGTGGTCTTTCGGCCGCCGTCGCGCCGCCGGGATCCTGGCTCTCCTGATCCTTCTGGCCATCACGGGCGCGGCGGCCTGGGCTCTGCAAGCTCTCCTCCTGCCGCTCGGCCTGATCGGCATCGCGGTTCTGGCGATCCTCGCGAGCAGCCTCATCGCGCAGCGCAGCCTGCATGAGCACGTGGCGGCGGTCTCGACGGGCTTGCGCGAGGGCGGGATCGCGGGCGGACGCAGGGCCGTGTCGATGATCGTCGGCAGAAACCCGCAGAGCCTGGACGAGGCGGGCGTGTCGCGCGCCGCGATCGAAAGCCTCGCGGAAAACTTTTCCGACGGCATCGTCGCGCCGGCCTTCTGGCTCGGGCTCGGCGGCTTGCCGGGCGCCGTGCTCTACAAGGCCGCCAACACCGCCGACAGCATGATCGGCCATCGCACGCCGCGGCACGAGGCCTTCGGCTGGGCGGCGGCAAGGCTCGACGATCTCGTGAATCTCCCCGCCTCGCGCCTCACCGCGCTTCTGCTCGTTGCGGCCGCTTGCCTGCATCGGGAAACCTCACCGCGAGGCGCGTGGCGCGCCCTCCGGCGCGACGCTTCCCACCATCGCTCGCCCAATGCCGGCTGGCCCGAAGCCGCGATGGCGGGAGCGCTGGGTCTGCGGCTCGCGGGACCCCGCGTCTATGGCGACGTGCGCATCGAGGATCGCTGGATGGGCGACGGACGCGCCGAGGCGAATGCGGACGATATCGACCGGGCGCTAGCGCTCTACCGGACGGCCTGCGGATTGCTGTTCGCACTGGCGGCAGGAGCGGCGCTGATCGCATGGACTATCTTGCGCTGAGGGCGAAGAGGCGCTCGCAGTCGAGATGCCTTTCCAGGTGATCGGCAAAGCGGTCGAGGATGTCGTCGACGAGCGCCTCATAGGCGAGATCGCTCGTCTCGGCTCCGAGCATCTGCAGCCATCGCGATCGCTGCCCGTCGTTTGAGAACAGGCCATGGAGATAGGTTCCGGCCACGCGTCCATCCGCTGAGACCGCACCGTCGCATTGCCCATTCGCCAGTCGTGAGAAGGGGCGTGCCGAAGCATCGGGCCCCGATGTCTCGCCGATATGCATCTCGTATCCGGAAAGCGGCGTGTCATCGGCAAGCGTCTTTCCCGTCACCGACTCCAGCCGCTTCCTCGCGGTGAGCGTGGTCGCGACGTCGAGCAGGCCCAGTCCCTCGATGGAGCGGCCCGCCTCGCCCTCGATGCCGAGGGGATCCTCGATGCGCATCCCCAGCATCTGGTAGCCGCCGCAGAGACCGAGCACGTGCCCGCCCCGGCGCATATGGGCTTTCAGGTCGATATCCCAGCCCTGCTGCCGGATGAAGAGAAGATCGTCGATGGTGGTCTTCGAACCGGGCAGCAGGACGAGCGCCGCCTCTGCCGGCAGCGGCTGGCCGGGCTCGACCAGCATCACCTTCACGCCGGCTTCTTCGCGCAGAGGATCGAGATCGTCGAAATTGGAGATCCAGGGCGTCACCGGCACCGCGATGACGATCGAACCTTTGCGCCCTTCACGGCGGAGCCCGAGACCATCCTCCGCCGGCAGGCGTGCGGCGTCGGAAAAATGCGGCACGAGGCCCAATGCCGGCCAGCCGGTGCGCTCGGAAACGAAGCGCATGCCGCTGTCGAACAGGGCCGGATCGCCGCGGAAGCGGTTGACGATGAAGCCCTTGATCATTGCGGCATCGGCCTCGTCAAGCACCGCCTTCGTGCCGACGAGGCTTGCGATCACGCCGCCGCGGTCGATATCGCCGACGAGCACCACGGGCACGTTCGCGGCGCGGGCAAATCCCATATTGGCGATGTCGCCTGCCCTGAGATTCACCTCCGAGGCCGAGCCCGCGCCTTCGACGAGCACGAGATCGGCCTCTTCGGAAAGCCTGGAAAAGCTGTCGAGCACCGCCTCCATGAGGCGCGGCTTCCAGGATTGATATTCGCGCGCCTTCGCCGAGCCGACGACCCGTCCCTGCACGACGACCTGCGAGCCTATCTCGCTCTGGGGCTTGAGCAGCACCGGGTTCATGTGGACGCTCGGCGCGACGCCCGCGGCCCGCGCCTGCAGAGCCTGGGCGCGGCCGATCTCGCCGCCATCGACCGTCACGGCAGCATTGTTCGACATGTTCTGCGGCTTGAAGGGGCGCACCTTCAAGCCTTTGCGCGCGAAGACCCGACACAGGCCCGCCACCAGAAGCGACTTGCCCACATTGGAGCCGGTGCCCTGGATCATCAGCGCGCGCATCTAGAACTCCACTCCTTCCTGCGCCTTCACGCCGGCGGCGAAGTGATGTTTCACCAGATTCATCTCGGTGACGAGATCGGCCGCCTCGATCAGCTCCGGCTTCGCGTTGCGGCCGGTGACGACCACGTGGAGGTTGGGCCTGCGCTGCTTCAGGGTTTCGACCACGTCGGCCAGATCCAGGTATTCGTAGCGGAGCGCGATATTGAGCTCGTCGAGCACCAGGAGGCGGATGTCCTCGCGGGCCATCAGCTCCTTCGCCTTGTCCCAGGCGCGCTCGGCGGCCGCCACGTCGCGGGAGCGGTCCTGCGTCTCCCAGGTGAAGCCCTCGCCCATGGTGTGCCATTCGACCTGATCGGAGAACCGCTCGAGCGCCAGGCGCTCGCCGGTTTCCCAGGCGCCCTTGATGAACTGCACCACGCCCACATGAAAGCCGCGGCCGAGCGCCCGCAGCATGAGCCCGAAGGCAGCCGTCGACTTGCCCTTGCCGGGGCCGGTGTGGACGATGAGAAGCCCCTTCTCGACGGTCTTCGAGGCGACCTCGCGGTCCTGGACTTCCTTGCGCTTGATCATCTTGGCGCGGTGCCGCGCCTCTTCGTCCTGGCTCATCCCGACCTGCCTTCGCATGAATGGGCCGCACCATGAACAGCCGCGAGGCCGATTTCAAGGCTGCGCCCCACATGGTCAGGCTTGAAAGATCTCCCTTGCACCGGTAAGGATGTCACAGACGGTGCCCCGGAGACGGGGTGAAAAGGGAATGCGGTGAGAAACCGCGGCTGCCCCCGCAACTGTAAGCGGCGAGCCTTCGCTCCCAATGCCACTGGGCAAAAAAGCCCGGGAAGGCGGCGAAATGCATCGACCCGCGAGCCAGGAGACCTGCCGTCATCGTGCAACCCAAATGCCGCCGGAGGGGTGGCCAAGAGGTATCTATGTCGACTCTGATCAAGCAAGCTCCCGTCGCCGCGTCGTCCCAACGTCTGCTGGCCATCCTCGCAGCCGCGACCTTCGGCATCGCTCTCGTTTTCATTTCGGGATTCGCTTCGCCTGAAACGCTGCACAACGCGGCGCATGACTGGCGCCATTCGCATAATTTCCCCTGCCACTGAGAGGGGCTCCCATGATCATGCGAGTTCTGAAAGCGGCCTTGGTCGCTGGGTTTCTGGCTGCCTGCGTGGCTGCGACCCTCCAAACTTTCCTGACGTCTCCGTTGATTCTCGAGGCTGAGACATTCGAAAAGTCCGCCGGGCCGCAGGCCCAGGCCACCGGATATGCCGGCTTGGTGCAGTTGGCTCACGTGCATTCGGCCCAACTGCACTCCGCCCAACTACACTTGGCTCATGGGCAAGACGCACACGGCGATGCTGCGGAAGAAGGCGGATGGGAACCCGGCGAAGGCTTTCCTAGGATAGCGTTCACGGCTCTTGCCACATTGGTCAGCGGTGTCGGCTATGCGGCGATTCTCGCAGCCCTGCTTCTTGCCTCGGGTCGAGAGTTCAACCCGCAAACCGCCTTGCGGTGGGCGATCGGCGGCTTTGTCGCCGTCAATCTCGCGCCGGCCATCGGGCTGCCTCCTGAGCTCCCCGGCATGGGAGGCGCGCATCTCGCCGAACGGCAGATCTGGTGGGTCTGCACCGCCCTCGGAACAGGCCTCGGCCTCTACCTCGTGACGAATGTGCGCCATCAAGCGGCCATCGCCATCGGCCTCCTGGCGATCGTGCTCCCTCACATCATCGGGGCGCCTCATGCGGCGGCGGCTGCCAGTGACGTTCCGGCCGTCCTTGCGGCACAATTTGCGGCACGCTCGCTTGCCGTCGCGTTCGCCTTCTGGGCGACCCTCGGACTAAGCCTCGGCTGGTACTGGGTTCGGCAGGAAGACCGGACGACATCAGGTCTTGTCTCTCAGGCGCTTCCGGTCAGCGGCGAACGCAAGGCCGTTTAGCCCATGACCTCATCCCATGAGGAGATCTGCCTGCATGTCTGCGTCACCTGCCGTCAGGCGGGTGGCCCGGACGACAAGGCGCTCCGGCCCGGTGCGATCCTTCACCGGGCGCTGACGGACGCGCTCGCCCGTCCCGACGCCCCGAAGGTGCGCGTTGAGGCGGTCGAGTGCCTCTCCGTCTGCAAGCGCCCATGCACCGTCGCCGTCTCCGGTCCCGGACGCTGGACCTATATCTATGGCGATCTGAACCCGGACACCTCGGTCGAGACCATCCTCGACGGGCTTCGCCTTTATGCGGCGACGACCGACGGCCTCGTGCCATGGCGCGAGCGTCCGGAAGCCTTCCGCAAGGGCGTGGTCGCCCGGATTCCTCCCTTCAAGACAAACGCGGCTTAAACAGAGCCGCCGAAAGGCTCGACTCACATGAGCGATCTGAAAAAGATCCCCTGCACCATCGTCACCGGATTCCTCGGGGCCGGAAAAACGACGCTGGTGCGCCACCTGCTGGAAAATGCGGGCGGACGCCGCATCGCCGTTCTCGTCAACGAGTTCGGCGATCTCGGCTTCGACGGCTCCTTCATCGAGGGCTGCGGCATCGAAGGCTGCACGCAGGACGACATCGTCGAGCTGCCCAATGGCTGCATCTGCTGCACGGTGGCCGACGATTTCGTCCCGGCCCTGAACACGTTGCTCAACCGGCCCAATCCCCCTGAGCACATCCTGATCGAGACCTCGGGCCTCGCCCTGCCGAAGCCGCTGGTGCGCGCCTTCAACTGGCCGGACATTCGCTCCCGCGTCACGGTCGACGGCGTGATCGCGGTCGTCGACGGGCCGGCCGTCGCCTCGGGCGCCTTCGCGGACGATCCCGATGCGCTCGCAGCGCAGCGCGCGGCGGATTCCTCCGTCGATCACGAGAATCCGTTGGAGGAGGTGTTCGAGGACCAGCTCCTCTGCGCCGACCTCATCATCCTCAACAAGACCGACCAGATGGCCGCCGACGACAAAAGCAAGGTTTTGGCCGAGATCGAGGAACACCTGCCCCGCGCCGTAAAAGTGATCGAGACCGCGCATGGCAAGGTGGACCCGACCGTTCTCCTCGGCATGGGCGCAGCGGCGGAAGCCGATCTCGATTCCCGTCCCTCCCATCATGAAACGGGCGAAGACCACGACCACGACGATTTCGACAGCGTCGCGATCCCGGTCGACCCCGTCGCGACCCCGGAGGCGCTCGTCGCCCGCGTCGAGCGTGCGGCGGAAGCGGCCGGCGTGCTCCGCATCAAGGGCTTTGCGCCTGTCGACGGCAAGCCCATGCGTCTCGTGGTCCAGGGTGTAGGACAGCGTGTGGCGCATCATTTCGACCGGCCCTGGAAGGCCGGCGAAGCGCGCGACGGACGCCTGGTGGTGATCGGTTTAAAAGGTTTCGACGTGAAGGCCGTCGAAGCCGCTTTGCGCGCAGGATGAGATGCACCTCCTTCCGGTCACAGCGATTTCCCTCGACGAAGGCTCGGAGGCCATCGACCTCCAGCAGCCGCCGGGGGATATCGTCGTCCTCTCCTTCGCGGACAGTGACCTCGGCGCGCTCGCGGCGGCGCATCGGCTGAGGGCGGGCGGCGCATCGCTCCGCCTCGCCTCCCTGCGCCGCCTGCGCCACCCCCTTTCGGTCGATCTCTACATCGAAAAAACTGCCGCGAAGGCGCGTTTCGTCGTCGTGCGCTGCCTCGGCGGCCTCGATTACTGGCGCTACGGCATCGAGCACCTCTCGCAGGCCTGCCGTGCCCATGGGGTGAAGCTCGCCGTGCTGCCGGGCGACGACCGTCCCGATCCGCGGCTCGCATCCTACGCCACCGTGCCGCAGGCGCTGTGCGACCACCTGGAAACCTATTTCCAGGCCGGCGGCATCGACAACATGCGCCGGTTGCTTGCGCGCATTGGCATCGAGATCGGTGAGACGGATCAGGCGATAGAGCCGCCGCGTGCCGCTCCGCGTGCGTTTGCGTGGGTGCCCAATCCTCTGTCCCATCACTCCAACCTCATCCTGAGGAGGGCCGCTAGGCCCGTCTCGAAGGAGGTTCCAGAGTGCACCGGATCATCCTTCGAGACGCCTGCTACACAGGCTCCTCAGGGTGAGGTTGGAATGACTTCTCCCTCCCCCTTGAGGGGAGGGGTTAAGGGAGGGGGTGCCGGCGCTGAACTGGACCAGCATGGCGCTCACACCCCCACCTCCAACTCCTCCCCACAAGGGGGAGGAGGGCTTGGCGCCATCATCGAACCCGAAACAGCTCTTGCCCGCCTTTCCAACGAGCGCCCCCTCGCCCATCTCCTCGTCTATCGCTCCGCCATTCTCGCAGGCGATACCAAAGCCATCGAAGCCCTTTCGGCAGCCCTCGCCGAGCGCGGCCTCGATCCGCTCGTGCTTGCTGTCTCGAGCCTGAAGGATCCGGAAGCGGTCGCGGTCGTTCGGCGCGCCATTCAGGCACGGCGCCCGGATGTGATCGTGACGACAACCGCCTTCTCGTCGCGCGACGATGCGAGCTTCGTGCTCGACGAGGCGGATTGCCCGATTCTGCAGGCGATCCCGGTGGGCAGCCCGCAGGAAGCCTGGGCGGCGTCGACACGCGGTCTTTCCTCCGCCGACCTTGCCATGCAGATCGCGCTCCCCGAATTCGACGGCCGCATCGCCGCAGGTCCCATTTCGTTCAAGGCGGAAGAGGCCGCAGATCCGGTGCTCGCCTTCTCGCGCCGTGTGCAGGACCCCGATATGTCCGGCATCGGCAGCGTCGCGGACATGGCCGCCGCATGGGTGCGGCTCGCCCGCGCCCCGCGGCATGAGCGGCGGCTGGCGCTGATCCTGTCCGATTATCCCGCACGCGGCGGACGCGCCGGTTTCGCGGTTGGCCTCGATACCCCGGTTAGCGCCTGCGCGATCCTCGATCTTATCAAGGAAGCCGGTTACGACGCGGAGCGGGATTTCACCGCCGACGCGCTGATGCCGCGCCTCACCGAAGCGGCGGCGTCGTTCGCAGTGCCGCTCTCCGCCTACGGCGCATGGTTCGACACTCTGCCTCCCGGACAGCGTGCCGCCATCGACGAGCGGTGGGGCCGGCCGGAAAACGATCCCGCCTTCGACATCGATGCTTTCCGCTTTCGCGCGATCCGCGCGGGAAAGATTCTCGTGGCGCTGCAGCCCGACCGGGGGCACGGCCTCGACCGCAAGGGCTTCTATCACGATCCCGAATGCCCCCCGAGCCACGGCTATCTCGCCTTCTATTGCAGCCTGCGCGCCTTGGAGCGCATCCACGCGCTCGTGCATCTCGGCACGCACGGCACAACCGAATGGCTGCCTGGCAAGGCGGTGGCATTGTCCTCATCGTGCTGGCCGCGCCTCACCATGGGCGCGGTGCCGGTGATCTATCCCTTCATCGTCGACGATCCCGGCGAGGCTGCGCCCGCCAAGCGCCGCATCGGTGCCGTCACCATCGGCCATCTCACGCCGCAGACGATGCAGGCCGGTCCTGACGGCGAGGCGGGCGCCTTGCGCGAATTGGTCGAGGAATTCTCCTCCGCGCAGGTGCTGCACCCCGGTCGCGCCGAACTCGTGGCGAAGGAGCTCCTGGAGCGCGCCAGGGCAAGCGGGCTGGCCGCCGCCTGCGGCGTCGACGACGGCATGCCCATGGACGAGGCATTGACCCGCCTCGACGCCCATCTGTGCGATCTCGGCGAGGTCACGATCCGCGACGGGCTGCATGTCTTCGGCAGCGCTCCTGACGGGTTCGAGACTTGCTCGACGGGCGAGCGCGAGGGATTGCTGAACGCCCTCGACGGCCGTTTCGTCGTCCCCGGTCCTTCCGGCTCGCCCTCGCGCGGCCAGACCGATGTGCTGCCCACCGGCCGCAACCTTGCGACCCTCGATCCGCGCGCGATCCCGACCCGCGCCGCGACCGAGCTCGGCGCGCGCGCGGCGGCCGAAGTGGTTCGCCGGCATCTGCAGGAGGAAGGCGACTGGCCGCGCCGGATCGTGATGGATCTCTGGGCCTCGCCGACCCTGCGCTCCGGCGGCGAGGACATCGCCCATGCGCTTGCGCTCATGGGCGTGCGCCCGACATGGGACCATGCCTCGACCCGCGTGACCGGCTTCGAGATCGTGCCGCAGCCGCTCCTCGACCGGCCGCGGGCCGACGTGACCATCCGCGTCTCCGGCGCCTTCCGCGACACCTTCCCCGATCAGCTCGCCCTGCTCGACCGGGCCGCCCGCGCGGTTGCGGCGCTGAGCGAGGACGACGAATGGAACGAGCTCGCCGCCGCCCGCCGGCGGGGCGAGACGCTGTCGCGCGTTTTCGGCTCGGCGCCGGGCACCTACGGCGCCGGCGTGTCGGCCCAGGCGCTCGATGGCGAATGGGAGACGAAGGACGATCTCGGCCGTACCTATCTCGACGGCACCTCCCACGCTTTCGGCGGCGCCGGCGAGGCCCATGCGGATGAAAGCTTTCCGCAGCGCGTCGGACAGGCCGAGGCCTTCGTTCATGTGAGCGACGTCGCCGAACGCGATATCCTCGACGGCGATTCCGCCGCCGACGCCATTGGCGGCTTCGCGGCGGCAGCCAAGGCACTCGGCTCCTCGCCTGCCCTCTATAGCCTCGACACCAGCAATCCGCAGGTACCGAAAGCCCGCACGCTGCCCGAGGATATCGACCGCCTCGTGCGCAGCCGCCTGACCAATCCGCGCTGGATCGAAGGGCAGCTGCGCCATGGCTGGCGCGGTGCGGCCGAAATCGCGCAGGGCGTCGATGCGCTGTTCGCTTTCGCCGCAACGACAGATGCCGTCCCCTCGACGACCCTGGATCTCGTCTTCACCGTCCTGATCGCCGACGAGCCGACCTGGAAGCGGATCGAGGACGCCAATCCTCCCGCCGCGCAGGCCATCCGCGACCGCCTGGCCGATGCGCGCCGGCGCGGCCTGTGGGAAAGCCGCCTCAATTCCGTTGCAGCCTTTTTCGACGATGGTCGGAAGGAGGCGGCCGAATGAGCGCGCTGCCAATCGCGGATCGGCGCCGTGGATGGTGCCCCGGGGTCCGCCGCCCGATGGAAACCGGCGACGGCCTTCTCGTGCGCCTGCACCCCTTCGGCGGCAGGCTCACAGCCAACCAGGCTCGCCTCATCGCGGAGGCTGCGCACAAATTCGGCAACGGCCATCTCGACGTCACCGCCCGCGGGAATCTGCAGATTCGCGGGGTGAGCGACGAGACCTACCCCGACCTGCTCGATCTCCTGGAGCAAGGCGGTCTCGCCGAACCGGAGGGCGACGGCCCGAACCGGCTGACCGCGGTCTCGCCGCTCGCCGGTCTCGATCCCCATGATCGTTTCGACGCCCTTGTTCTGGCCGAAGCAATCGAGAGCGAGACGGTCTCCGTCGATGGCCTGCCGGCCAAGTTCTTCGTTGCGGTCGATGGCGGCGGCTCGATACCACTCGACGCGATTGGCGCCGATCTTCAATTGTCCGGTTCGGAAGGCGACATGGTGGCATTCGGCACAGCCTCCGCAGATGGCTCGCGCTATATCGGCACCTGTTTCCTCAACCAGGCTCCGGCGGCGGCGGCTTCCATCGTTTCCGGCTTTGCGCGAATGCGTGTCGAAGGGAGAACCGAGGCAGGTCGACTGCGCGATCTGGCACCGGAGCTCGTTCGAGAGGTCGTCGAGCAGGCAGGGCTCGAACCGCCCGCCTTTCCGCTCCAACGCCCAGCGCCGCGGCGCGCCGGCGTGTTCGAGACCCGAAAGGGAAAAGCCGTGCTGCTCGCGCTTCCTTTCGGGCGCTGCAGCAGCGATCAGCTGGCGCAGGCAGCTCATTGGAGCAAGCGCTTCGGCAATGGCGAGATCCATTTGTCGTTTACGCGCGGGATCCTGCTGCCGGGCATTGCGGACAGGGATGTATCGACGCTGATTGCGGAAGCATCCCGCGCCGGCTTCATCACCGAAGCGAGCGATTCCCGCCTGTCGTTCCTCGCCTGCCCCGGCAAGCCGGATTGCACCAGCGCCCTGACCGATGCCCCCTCCGACGCCCTGCGGATCGCCGACACCTGCGGTGAAAATCTGGCGCAAGGCACCTTCGTTCACGTCTCCGGCTGCCCGAAGGGCTGCGCCCATCCCGGTCGGGCCGATCTGACGCTGGTCGGCCGGGCCGACGGCCGCTATGACGTCGTCCCGAACGGCTCGCCCCGAGATGCCTCTTCTCTTTCTCTTTCCATCGACGAAATTATGAACCGCTTATTGCCGAACGCCGCCGACCTGCGCCGCGCCTTTCCGGAGCGCATGCGATGAGCGGAACCCGCGACTATATCCGCGAGGGCGCCGAGATCTATCGCCGCTCGTTCGCGATCATCCGTGCCGAGGCGGATCTCTCGCGCTTTTCCGGCGCGGCTGAGCGGGTCGTGGTGCGCATGATCCATGCCTGCGGCATGACGGACCTGCCCCGCGATGTCGATCTCTCCGCCGATTTCGCCGACAAGGCGGAGGCCGCCCTGAAGCGCGGCGCGCCGATCCTGTGCGATGCCAAGATGGTGGCGAACGGCATCACCCGCGCGCGGCTGCCCGCCAAGAACGAGGTGATCTGTACCCTCGACGATCCGCAGGTTCCAGGGCTCGCTACGGAACTGGGCACCACGCGCTCCGCCGCCGCGATGGAACTGTGGCGCGAGCGGCTCGAGGGTGCGCTGGTGGTGTTCGGCAACGCGCCGACCGCGCTCTTTCATCTCCTCGAAATGCTCGACGCCGGCGCGCCGAAGCCCGCCGCCGTGATCGGCATTCCGGTCGGCTTCATCGGCGCGGCGGAATCGAAGGACGCGCTCTCCCGCGACGGCCGCGTGCCGTATCTCGTCGTGCACGGGCGGCGCGGCGGCAGCGCCATGGCGGCCGCGGCCGTCAATGCCCTCGCCAACCCGGTCGAGTGAGCCGATGACGACTCAGGCTCCCATCCGCCTCTTCGGCCTAGGCCTCGGCCCCGGCGACCCGGACTACATGACCGTGCGCGCCCGCAAGGTGCTGGAGAGCGCCGACCGGCTCGTCCATTTCTGCAAGCGCGGACGGCGCGGCAACGCGCGCAGCATTGCCGATGCCATCGTCGGCCAGAACCCGGAACGGGAAATCGCCCTCGCCTATCCGGTGACCACCGAGATCCCGGCCGAGCATCCCGATTACGCCGCCGCTCTCAATCCTTTCTACGAGGAGGCGGCGTCACGTCTCATCGCCGAGGTCGAGGCCGGACGCGTCGTGGCCGTTCTCTGCGAGGGCGATCCCTTCTTCTACGGCTCCTTCATGCATCTGTGGTGGCGGCTGAAGGACCGTATTCCAATTGAAGTGGTACCGGCTGTCACAGCCATGTCAGGCGCCTGGACCCGTGCCGGCGCGCCGATCACCTGGGGCGACGACGTGCTTACCATCGTGCCTGGAACGCTGCCGGAGGCCGAGCTGGCCCACCGTCTTTCCAGCACCGATGCCGCCGTGGTGATGAAGCTCGGGCGCAACCTGCCGAAGGTCCGCGCGGTGCTGAAATCCACGGGCCTCCTGGAGCGCGCTATCTATGTCGAGCGCGCGACCATGGCGGAGGAATGGATCGTTCCGCTTCCCGAACTGCCGGAGGATCTCGACGCGCCCTATTTCTCGCTGATCCTGGTGCCGGGGCAAGGGAGGCGCGTATGACGGGCCTGCTCACCATCGTCGGTCTCGGCCCGGGCGATCCGCGCCATCTCACCCCGGCAGCGTCGGAAGCGCTCGCGACGGCAACCGACATCGTCGGCTACGGTCCCTACGTGAGCCGCGTGCCGGAACGGCCGGGCCAGCGCCGCCATGCATCGGATAACCGCGTCGAGCTCGACCGCGCACGCTTCGCGCTCGATCTCGCAGCGAAAGGCGCGCGCGTGGCCGTGGTCTCCGGCGGCGATCCCGGCGTCTTCGCCATGGCGGCAGCCGTGTTCGAGGCCGTCGGCAATGGCGAGCCCGAATGGCGCACCGTCGATATCCGCGTCGAGCCCGGCATCACAGCGATGCTCGCAGCCGCGGCGCGTGTAGGGGCTCCGCTCGGCGGCGATTTCTGCGCCATGTCGCTCTCGGACAACCTGAAGCCCTGGGAGATCGTCGAGGCACGGCTGCGCGCCGCGCTCAGTGCCGATTTCGTCGTGGCGCTCTACAACCCGATCTCGTCCGCCCGGCCCTGGCAGCTTGGCGCGGCTTTCAAGATCGCTACGGAGACGCGAGGCCCCGACACGCCGATCATCCTGGCGCGCGCCGTGATGCGCCCGGACGAGCGGATTGCGGTCATGCCGCTCTCGAAAGTTGAAGCCTCCATGGCCGATATGTCGACATTGGTGATCATTGGCGCCACCACGACGCGGCTGATCGATCGAGGGGAAGATGCATCGCCTTACGTCTACACACCGCGCTTTTATGGAGTGCCGCGATGACGGGTCTCCAGCCAATCGAACGCCGCTTCCGCAGTGGCGACTTCGGCCACGTCGCGGGGCTTTTCCGGCCGCGCCACGACGATGACCGGCAGGCCGAGCATTCGCGCCGCCGCGATCTTGGGATAGGTCGCCGCCCCGCCGGAGTTCTTCGTCACCACCACATCGACGCGCTCGCGCTGCATCAGCGCGCGCTCGGCCACCTCATCGAAAGGCGCGCGGTCGCGGATTGCGATCACGTTCGGTACCTGCAGCGCATCGCCGATGGGCTCGATGGTGCGCACAAGATAAGTGTGCTGCGGCGCGAAGGCGAAGGGTGCGAGCTCGAGACGTCCCACGGTGAGAAAGACGCGGCGAGGCACCTCTCCCAGCGCCCGGATGGCATCTTCCATGGACGCCACCTCGATCCAGGCATCGCCTTCCTGCGGCTTCCACGGCGGGCGACGCAGGGCAAGCAGCGGCACATCGGTCTCAGCGCAGGCTGCAGCCGCATTGCGGGACATCACGGCGGCGAAAGGATGGGTCGCGTCGATCACCGCTTCGATACGCTCCTGCACCAGGAAGCGGGCAAGCCCCTCCACGCCGCCGAAGCCGCCGATGCGGGTCGGGATCGGCAGGGGACGCGGGTCGCTGGTGCGTCCGGCCATGGAGAGGAGCGGGCTGAAACAGGGATTTTCGGCGAGCAGCCCCGCAAGCGCGGAGGCTTCCGTCGTCCCGCCCAGAATGAGGATGCGCATGGCCTCCTTTTCCCTCAATTCTAGGATCGAGTCGAGCATGGCGACGACCGCTCCCTGGCTCACCATCATCGGCATCGGCGAGAATGGCCGTGCCGGGCTCTCGCCAGCCGCGCTCGACGCGCTCGATCGAGCGGAGTTCGTGATCGGCGGCGCGCGCCATCTCGCGCTGGCCTCACCTCTCAAAGCCGAAACGCTGGCCTGGCCAAGCCCCTTTGCCGATAGCTATTCGATGATCCTAGCCCGCCGCGGCCGACCGACCTGCGTCCTCGCCACCGGCGACCCGTTCCATTACGGCGTCGGCGCGGAGCTGGCGCGCCTCGTCCATGCCGACGAGATCCTCTGCCTTCCCCAGCCATCCGCCTTCAGCCTCGCCGCGGCGCGCATGGGCTGGTCGCTGCCGGATTGCGACTGCGTGAGCCTGCATGGCCGGGCGCTGGAGCGGATCGTCCCCCACCTGCAGCCGGGAGCCCGCATCCTAGCCCTGTCGTGGGACGGCTCGACCCCGGGCCGGGTCGCGGAGCTGTTGAGCGCGCGCGGGATGGGCGCCTCGGCCATCGCGGTGCTCGAAGCCATGGGCGGACCGCGCGAGCGCATCCGAAGCGCCGTCGCGGATGGGTTCGACATCGCCGATATCGATGCACTCAACACTGTCGCCGTAGAAGTAGTGGCCGCTCACGATGCGCGAGTCGTCACCCTCTCACCCGGCCTGCCCGATTCCTTCTTCGAGAATGACGGCCAGCTGACCAAGGCGGAGATCCGCGCGCTCACCCTTTCGGTCCTGGCGCCGAAGGCGGGCGAACTACTGTGGGACATCGGCCTCGGCGCCGGCTCCATCGGCATCGAATGGTGCCTGCGCCATACGCGCAACCGCTGCATCGGGATCGAGGAACGCGATGAGCGCGCCGAGCGGGCGCGCCGCAATGCGCAGGCACTCGGCGCGACGGCGCTCGATATCCGCGTCGGTCGCGCGCCGGAAGCGCTGGCCGACCTGCCGGCGCCGGATACGGTCTTCATCGGCGGCGGCGCATCGGAAGCCGGCGTGTTCGAGACGGCCTGGGCGGCCCTGAAACCCGGCGGCCGCCTCGTCATCAACGCCGTCACGCTGGAAACCGAGACGCTGCTCGGTTCGCTCTATGCGCAGCATGGCGGCCTCATGCGGCGCCTGGCAGTCTCGCGCCTGGAACCCGTCGGCGGCATGCAGGGCTGGCGGGCGGCGATGCCCGTCACGCAATGGGTGGTGACGAAGCCATGGTCGTAGCCGGCATCGGATTCAGGCGCAGCGTCGCCGCGGACGAGATCGTGGCTCTCGTGGAGCTCGCCCTTGCGCGCGCGTCGCTTGCGCGCGATGACTTGAGCAGGCTTGCAACGGCCGATGCCCTCGCGGAGACGCCCGCGTTCAGGGAAGCGGCGCACCGTCTCAACGCGACGGCGATTCCGGTCGCCGCGCCCGCCCTCGCCGCGGCAGCGCCACGCGTGCGCACGCAATCCGCGCGCTCCATCGCGGCGCACGGAGTAGGCTCGGTCGCCGAAGCGGCGGCGCTCGCCGCCGCCGGGCCGCACGCCTATCTCATCCTGGAGCGCATCGCCTCCACATCCGCCACCTGCGCCCTCGCCCGCCCGGAGATCGGCTCATGAAAGTCCATTTCATCGGAGCGGGCCCCGGCGCCGCCGATCTCATCACGGTGCGCGGGCGCTCGCTCGTCGAGCGCTGCCCCGTCTGCCTCTATGCCGGCTCGATCGTGCCGCCGGAGATCCTCTCTTGGTGCCCGCCCGGCGTCAGACTGATCGACACCGCTCCCCTCGATCTCGACGCCATCACCGCCGAATACCTGCGGGCGCACGAGCGGGGCGAGGATGTGGCGCGGCTCCATTCCGGCGACCTCTCGATCTGGAGCGCCATGGGCGAGCAGCTGCGGCGCCTCGATGCGCTCGGCATTCAATATACGATCACCCCGGGCGTTCCCGCCTTCGCGGCAGCTGCGGCCGCGCTCGAACGCGAGCTGACCGTTCCGGAGGTTGGACAATCGCTGGTGCTCACCCGCACCTCCGGCCGCGCCTCCGCCATGCCGGAGACGGAACGTCTCGCCGTCTTTGCGCAAACGAAGGCGACGCTCGCCATCCATCTGTCGATCCACGTGATCGAACAGGTGGTCGAGGACCTGCTACCGTTCTACGGCGCCGATTGTCCCGCCGCCGTCGTCTGGCGTGCCTCGTGGCCGGACGAGCGGGTGATCAAGGGAACGCTTTCGACGATTGCCGCGATGGTCCGCGCCGAGAAGCTCGAGCGCACCGCCCTGATCCTGGTGGGTCGGACGCTTGCGGCAAAGGATTTTCGCGACAGCGCCCTCTATTCGACCGATTACGACCGGCGCTTCCGCCCCAATGCCGGCGGGGATGTCCGATGACCCACGACAGGTCAGGCGACCGGATGGAACGGCATGCGGCCGACGAGCTTTCCACCGCGATCGAACACGACGATTTCAAGGACAGTGTCTGCGCCGCGCAGGGCCTTCGCAGCCGTGCGCCAGGCATACTGCGCCACGATATCGCCGAGCGGCAGGTTCAACCTGTTCGCGATCTCCAGGACCTCGAGCGCCGTGTTGGCGCCCCGCGCCTGCTCGACGACGGCAGGCTCGGCTCCCGCTTCAGCAAGGCGCTCCGCAAGCCATGCGAGATCGACGGCGCCGGAGCGCGAATGGAGATCGAGCAGGCCCTGCCCGAGCTTGGTCATCTTGGCGATGCCGCCGGCGATGGTGACCTTCGGCACCGGGTTGCGGCGCAGGTATTTCAGCATGCCGCCCGCGAAATCGCCCATGTCGATGAGGGCCTGCTCGGGCAGATCGTAGAGGGCCTGCACGGCCTTCTCGGAGGTCGAGCCGGTCGCTCCGGCCACGTGGTCGAGGCCGCCGGCGCGGGCGACATCGATGCCGCGATAGATGCTGTGGATCCAGGCCGAGCAGGAATAGGGAACCACCACGCCGGTGGTGCCGAGGATCGACAACCCGCCGAGGATGCCGAGGCGTGGATTGAGCGTTTTCTGCGCAATCGCCTCGCCGCCTGGAATGGAAATCTCGACCGCGATATCGGTCGGTCCACCGACCTTGCGGGCGACCTCCTCCAGGTTGTCGCGGATCATCTGGCGCGGGGCCGGATTGATGGCAGGCTCGCCCGGCGGCAGGGGGAGCCCGGCGCGGGTAACCGTGCCGACACCCTCGCCGGCCCGGAAGGTCACGCCGGATCCAGGCGTACCGGAGCGGATCGTGGCGATCACCAGGGCGCCATGGGTCACATCCGGATCGTCGCCTGCATCCTTGATGACGCCGACCCGCGCGCCGCCCTCGCAAAACTCGTGGATGGCGAGGGAGAAGGCCGGCCTTGCACCGCCAGGAAGAGCGATCTCGACGAGGTCGGGAAAGTCGCCGGTCTGCCAGCCCAGATACGCCGCCTTGGCCGCCGCCGTCGCGCAGGCGCCCGTGGTCCAGCCACGGCGCAACGGTCCGGCGGGTTTACTCTCGTCCATGCGCCCTCTTACAACGTCCCCATGAATTCCGATAGCAATCCCGGGACGGCCGGTCACGACCGGAGATCCGCATGACCGCCCTGTCCCGCCTCTCGCCCCCCTTCGCTCCGGGCACGGTCTGGCTCGTCGGCGCCGGCCCCGGCGATCCCGGCCTGCTCACGATCCACGCCTTGAACGCTCTCGCGATGGCGGATGTGATCGTCTACGACGCCCTCGTCGACCCGGCGGTGCTGTCCTTTGCCCGAGAGGGTGCTCTGCTCGAATTTGCCGGCAAGCGCGGAGGCAAGCCCTCGGCCATTCAAAGGGATATCTGCGAGCGGCTGATCCGGCTCGCCCGCGAGGGCAAACGGGTGTTGCGGCTCAAAGGCGGCGATCCCTTCATCTTCGGGCGCGGCGGCGAGGAAGCTCTTGCCCTCTCGGACGCCGGCATTCCCTTCCGCATCATCCCCGGCGTGTCGAGCGGGCTTGCTTCGCTCGCCATCCATGGCGTTCCGGCGACGATCCGCAAGACGAACCATGCGGTGATCCTCGCCACCGGCCATGCCGCGCCTGACGCCGAGATCGAATGGGCGTCGCTTGCCCGCACCGGCGCTCCCATCGTGCTCTACATGGCCGTGTCGAGCCTCCCCGCAATCGTGAAGGGCCTCATGGAGGGCGGGCTTTCCGGCGACACGCCGGCCTTGGCCGTGCATGGCGCCACGACTTCGAAGGAATGCGTGATCGAGGCCACGCTCGCGACCCTGCCGACGCTCGCGGAAGATGGCCTCATCCGCTCCCCGGCCATCGTCGCCATCGGCGCCATCGCCGCGTTCCGCTCGGCCATCGCCAATCATCTGCTCGAATTCGGCAGCGAGGCGGCCGAATGAGTCTGGGTCTGAGCCTTGGTCCCGGCCTCCTCGTCGCCGCGCCGCGCTCGGGATCGGGCAAGACGACAATCGTGCTCGGCCTTCAGCGGGCGCTCGCTCGACGCGGAATGAGCGTTCGCGGCGTGAAATGCGGGCCGGATTATATCGACCCCGCCTTCCATGCGGCCGCGACTAGGTTCCCAAGCTTCAACCTCGACAGCTTCGCCATGAGCCGCCCCCTCCTCGGCGCCATCGTCTCGGAGGCTGCCCGCTCGGCCGACCTCGTCGTCGCGGAAGGCTCCATGGGCCTCTTCGACGGGATCCGCCAGGAGACCGGTCGCACAGGAGCCAGCGCCGACATCGCTGCCCTCTTCGGCTGGCCGGTCGTTCTCGTGCTCGACGTCTCCGGCCATGCGCAATCGGCCGCGGCCGTGGCGCTCGGCTGCGCCCGCTTCGACCCGCGCATCGAGATCGCCGGCGTGATCCTGAACAAGGTCGCGAGCGAGCGCCACCGCCGGCTGGTGGAAGACGGCATGGCCCGCATCGGGCTGCCGGTACTCGGTGCGTTGATGCGCAACGCCGACCTGACCCTGCCCGAGCGCCATCTCGGCCTCGTCCAGGCCGGCGAGACCGAGGAGCTCGACAGCAGACTCGAGCGCCTCGCCGATGCGGTGGAAAGCGCCATCGACCTCGACCGGCTCATGGCTCTCGCCGGTCCCACGCGCCTCGATCCCGATGGCGGGGCCATGCCCCTGCCTCCGCCGGGGCAGCGCGTCGCGCTCGCCTCCGACCGCGCCTTTTCCTTCGTCTACCCGCATGTGCTCGCCGGCTGGCGCGCGGCCGGCGCCGAAATAGTCCTCTTTTCTCCCCTGGCCGACGAACCTCCGCCCGCCGATTGCGATGCCTGCTGGCTGCCGGGCGGCTATCCGGAGCTGCATGCCGGCCGTATCGCCGCTGCGACGAGCTTTCTGTCCGGGCTGCGAAGCTTCGCTGAGGCTAAGCCGGTCCATGGCGAGTGCGGCGGCTACATGGTGCTCGGGCGTTCACTCGAGGACGGCGACGGGGTCGTGCATCCCATGGCCGGCCTCCTGCCGGTCGCAACGAGCTACGCCAAGCGCAAGATGCATCTCGGCTATCGGGTCGCCCGCCTGACCGGTGACGGCGTCTTGGGCAGGGCCGGACGTTGCCTCGTCGGCCATGAATTCCATTATGCCTCGGTCGTTGACGGCGATACCTCGCCGGAGGCCGCCTTTGCCACGATCGCGGACGCGGAGGGCAACGACCTGGGCGCCGCCGGCCATCGCAACAGGCAGGTCACCGGCAGCTTCTTCCACGTCATCGCGCTTGGCTGAGGTTGCAAGCGAATTATCGCATGTTAATGCGCCCCGAGGCGGTTCGTATTCTCCTGCCAATACCCTCGGACCGAGGAGCGGCATTGTGCCGTAGCGCCCGGAAGAGACGATCAATGCCATCGTTTCGCCTCAGGCATCCTTCTTCATCCGAGCCGCAACCCGGAAGGGGTCGGGGAGAACGATCAAGCTTGACGGTCGGCAGGCAAGATTGCTGATGGGCCTGCTGCCATCGAGTTTCTGTTCATCGCATCCCAGGGTCTTGGAGGAGCCGGTGAAAGAGGCATTCCATATCGGACAGCTCGTTCGGATCGCGAGATCTACCTCGAGCCACGGGGACCACCGCACCTATTGCATCATCTGCCTCGTCTCGGAAGAAGACGATGCTCCCCTGTATCGGATCAAGAACACGGTCGGCATCGAGCACCTCGTCAAACCCGACGAAATCGAACCGGCATCCCACACGGCCGTGCCTTAGGATTCGCTGCGTTCCTCCGTCGCCCGACTATTAGCCCATGGTAGCGGGTGACGGCACCTTGCCGTCCCCTGACCGGCACGACAGAATACCTTCAAACGAGCCCGAAAAGGGCACTGCCGGGTCAGATCGGCAGGGACGCACGGCTTTCGATCGTGTGTCAGAGGGAACGGAGCCAGATCGCGCTGCCATTTTGCGCGGTTGTCAGGGAGGGATGCCGTTGACGACGGCTGCGGATGCGCGCGCGGACACATTTCCCAAGCTCCTGGTGCGCAACGCGCGTACCCGAGCGAACCGTACCGCGTTTCGGCACAAGGATCTCGGCATCTGGCAATCCTGGACCTGGGGCGAGGTGCACGAGATCGTCCGCGCCTATGCGAGCGGCCTGCGATCCCTCGGCCTGGAGCGCGGCGGCAAGATCGCCATCGTCGGCTACAACCGTCCCTATCTCTACTGGACCATAGCCGCAGCCCAATGGCTCGGCGCGATCCCGATTCCGGTCTACGCGGATTCGGTCGCGGATGAGATGGCCTATGTGCTCAATCATGCCGAGGTGACCCACGCGGCCGTGCAGGACCAGGAGCAGGTCGACAAGATCCTCTCCGTGTCGGAGCAGCTGCCGCAGCTCAAGCATGTTCTCTACGACGAACAGAAGGGCCTGCGCGACTACGATCACAGCCGCCTGCATTCGATCCAGTCCGTCGTCGAGGAAGGCCGCGCGCGTCTCACCGAGCCGCACGAGGCGGAAGACATCGAGCGCGCGCTGCAGGACGGCAAGGGCGCGGATCTCGCCATCATCCTCTACACCTCAGGCACGACCGGGCGCCCGAAGGGGGTGATGCTGACATCCGACGCGGTGATCGCCGCCGCCGAGATCGGCTGCGATTTCGACAGGCTCGACGAGACCGACGAGATCATGGCCTACCTGCCGATCGCCTGGGTCGGCGACCACATCTTCTCCTATGCGCAGGCGTTTCTCGCCGGCCTGTGCGTGAATTGCCCGGAGAGCCCGGAGACCGTGGCGGAGGACCGGCGCGAGATCGGTGCGACATACGTCTTCGCGCCGCCGCGCATCTTCGAGAGCATGCTCACGCTGACCATGGTGCGCATCGAGGATGCGGGCGCTCTCAAGCGGCGCATGTTCCACACCTTCATCAACCATGCCAACAAGGTCGGCGAGAAGATCCTGAACAGGGAGCCCGGCGTCGGCCTGTGGGACCGCCTCCTCTGGCAGGTCGGCAACGTGCTCGTCTATGCGCCTTTGCGCAATCGCTTCGGCATGACCCGGGTCAAGGTCGGCTATACGGCGGGCGAGGCCATCGGGCCGGAGATCTTCCGCTTCTACCGCTCCATCGGCGTGAATCTGAAGCAGCTCTACGGGCAGACCGAGGCTTCCGTCTACATCACCATGCAGCCCAATGGCGAGATCCGCGCCGACACGGTGGGCCGCCCCGCGCCGCAGGTCGAGATCCGCATCGCCGACAACGGCGAGGTTCTCTATCGCTCGCCCGGCGTGTTCGTGGGCTATTACAAGGACGACGAGAAGACCGCGGAGACGAAGACGCCGGACGGCTTCGTGCATTCCGGCGATGCCGGTTTCTTCGACGCGAGCGGCCACCTGAAGATCATCGACCGGGCGAAGGACGTGGGCAAGATGCGCGACGGCGCGCTCTTTCCGCCGAAATATGTCGAGAACAAGCTGAAGTTCTACCCCAACATCAAGGAAGCGGTCTGCTTCGGCGACGGGCGCGACCATGTCGCCGCCTTCATCAACATCGACCTCGTGGCGGTGAGCAACTGGGCCGAGCGCAACGGCGTCACCTATGCCTCCTACCAGGAGCTGGCGGGCCATCCGCTCGTCTACGACATGATCGAGAAGCATGTGGACGAGGTGAACCGTTCGCTCGCCTCCGAGCCGCGCATGGGCGGCGCGCAGATCAAACGCTTTCTCATCCTGCACAAGGAGCTCGACGCGGATGACGGCGAGTTGACGCGCACGCAGAAGGTCCGCCGAGGCTTCATTGCGGAGCGCTACGCGCCGCTCATCCAGGCGCTCTACGACGGCTCGACGGAGGCCGACATCTCGACGGAAGTCACCTTCGAGGACGGGCGCAAGGGCGTGATCTCCGCGCGGGTCAAGATCAGGGACATGAAGGTTCATCCGGCATCGGCATCCGGGCACGTTCTGGAGGCCGCAGAATGATTGTTTTTATCTCACGCTCGAACCACGACATAGCCCTCTCCCCCCTTGTGGGGGAGAGATGGAGAGGGGGGTACGGATCCACCGCCGGTCATATGTCTAGCGCCAGTCTACTAGACGATCTTCGCTTCGCGAGGCGCGCCTCGCGCGCTACCCCCCTCCCTACCCTCCCCCACAAGGGGGGAGGGATTTGGGGAGCCCACTCATGAGAGCGCCCGATAATCCCCTGCTCGCCAAGGGCGACGTACTGCTTGCCGTCGACAACGTCTCGCTCGGCTTCGGCGGCGTGAAGGCGCTGACCGATGTGTCGTTCGACATTCGCAAGAGCGAGATCCGCGCCATCATCGGGCCGAACGGCGCCGGCAAGACCTCGATGCTCAACTGCATCAACGGCTTCTACTATCCGACGGAAGGCCGCATCACCTTCAAGGGCGTAAAACGCCCGAAAATGCGCCCTTATGAGGCAGCGCGGGGCGGCATCGCCCGCACGTTCCAGAACGTCGCTTTGTTCAAGAGCATGTCGACGCTGGACAACATCATGGCCGGCCGCTCGATCAAGATGCATTCGAACTTCTTCTGGCAGCTTTTCCGCCACGGCCCGGCCATGAAGGAGGAGGTCGAGCATCGCCGCTTCGTCGAGGAGATCATCGACTTCCTCGAGATCCAGCACATCAGGAAGACCCCCGTTGGCCGCCTCCCCTACGGCCTGCAGAAGCGGGTCGAGCTCGGGCGCGCGCTTGCCATGGAGCCGGAGCTGCTGCTGCTCGACGAGCCCATGGCCGGCATGAACCTGGAAGAAAAGGAAGACATGTCGCGCTTCATCCTCGAGGTGAACCAGCAATACGGCACCACCATCGCCCTCATCGAGCACGACATGGGCGTGGTGATGGACCTCTCCGACCGGGTCGTGGTGCTGGAATACGGCCGCAAGATCGCCGACGGCACACCGGCCGCGGTCAAGGGCGACCAGCGCGTGATCGATGCCTATCTCGGCGTGGCGCATTGAGGGCGCGATGATGGACATGCTTTTCAAGGTCTTCATCGAACCCTTCCTCTTCATGGTCGAGGCGCCCGATCTGCTGATCCAGACTCTCTGGGAAGGCCTCGTCTCCGGCGTGCTCTATGCATTGATCGCCCTCGGCTTCGTGCTGATCTTCAAGGCCTCCGGCGTGTTCAATTTCGCGCAAGGGATCATGGTCGTGTTCGCGGCCCTGATCCTGGTTGGCCTCTACGAGAAGGGCGTGCCGGCCTTCCTCGCGCTCATCCTCGCCGCCCTCGCCATGCTGGTGCTCGCCATGGTGGTGGAACGCGTGGTGCTGCGGCCCCTCGTCAACCAGCCCGACATCATCCTCTTCATGGCGACCTTCGGGCTGACATACTTTCTCATCGGCTTCGGTGAGCTGATCTTCGGCGGCAGTCCGCGCGAGATGATCACGGAGCAGCTCTTCCTGCCGCAGGGCACGACGGAGATCGATGCCTTCGGCGGCTCGATCCGCTTCCAGCATCTCGACATCGCCGCGGCCATCATCGCATCGATCATGATCGGCCTTTTGGCCGTTTTCTTCTCCAAGACCCGCATCGGCCGGGCGCTCCGCGCCGTGGCCGACAGCCACAAGGCGGCGCTCTCGGTTGGCATCTCGCTCAACCAGATCTGGGTGATCGTGTGGTTCGCCGCGGGCATCGTGGCGCTGGTCGCCGGCATCATGTGGGGCGCGCGCTCCGGCGTTTCCTTCTCGCTCCAGATCATCGCGCTGAAGGCGCTTCCGGTCCTCATCCTCGGCGGCTTCACCTCGATCCCCGGCGCGATCATCGGCGGACTCATCATCGGGATCGGCGAGAAGATCGGCGAGTTCTACTGGGGTCCGCTCGTCGGCGGCGGTGTCGAGACCTGGCTCGCCTATGTGATCGCCCTCCTCTTCCTGCTCTACAGGCCGCAGGGTCTGTTCGGCGAAAAGATCATCGAACGGATTTAGGGAGACCTTGTCAGTGCTCTACCGCGAGGCCGGCCAGTTCAAGACGACTTACGTTGCGGACAGCGCGATCTTCCCCCTGCGCGAGGACCGGATCGGCCTCGCAATCATCATTCTCGGCGCCTACGCGCTCGCCTTCCTCGGCAACAGCTTCCTGTTGCAGGCGGTGATGATTCCGTTCCTGGTGTTCTCGCTCGCCGCCATCGGGCTCAACATCCTCACCGGCTATACGGGCCTGCTGTCGCTCGGCACGGGCGCCTTCATGGGCGTGGGCGCCTATGCCTGCTACAAGCTGATGACGGCATTTCCGGGCGTGAACGTCATCGTCTGGATCTTCGTCTCCGGCTTCTTCTCCGCCGCCATCGGGGCTCTCTTCGGCCTGCCGTCCCTGCGCATCAAGGGCTTCTATCTCGCGGTCGCGACGCTTGCGGCGCAGTTCTTCCTGCAATGGTGCTTCATCCGCATTCCGTGGCTGGTCAACTACAACGTCTCCGGCGCCCTCGATGCGCCGCTTCGCACGCTCTTCGGCATCCCGATCATCGGTCCAAACGCCACGCCGCAGACGCGCTATCTCGTGGTGCTGACCATCGTGATCGTGCTCACCTGGATCGCCTCGAACCTCGTCCATGGCCGCATCGGGCGCATGTGGATCGCCATCCGCGACATGGATCTCGCGGCCGAGCTCATGGGCATCCGTCCGCTGCAGACCAAGCTTCTGGCCTTCGCGGTCTCTTCCTATTACTGCGGCGTCGCCGGCGCGCTCCTCGTCTTCCTCTGGTATGGCGGCGCGGAATACGACGTGTTCAACATCAACCAGTCCTTCTTCATCCTGTTCATGGTGATCATCGGCGGATTGGGCAGCCTGATCGGCTCGTTCTTCGGCGCGGCGCTCATCTTCATCCTGCCGATCGTGCTCGGCATCGTGCTGCCGGCCATGTTCGAGCCCTTCGGAATCTCGGTCGCCGCCGACGTCATCGAGCATCTCCGCTTCATGATCGTGGGCGCGCTCATCATCTTTTTCCTGATCGTCGAACCGCACGGCCTCGCGCGGCTCTGGCAGATCGGCAAGCAGAAGCTCCTGGTCTGGCCGTTCCCCTACTGACGGCGGACCGCAAGGAGACGAGACACGAAACAAGAATTCGGCCTCGGCCGATGCAACGGGAGGAAACGAAGAAATGTCGTTTCGAAAGTTAGGTCTTGGATTAGCCGCTGCGACGATGCTCGCCGGCATGGCGCTACCTGCCTTCGCGCAGGACTCCGTCTACGTGCCTCTTTTCACCTACCGCACCGGCCCCTTCGCCGGATCCGGCACCCCCATCGCCGACGGCATGCACGATTACCTGCGCATGCTCAACGAACGCGATGGCGGCATCGGCGGCGTGAAGCTCGTTCTCGAGGAATGCGAGACCGGCTACGACACCAAGAAGGGCGTCGAATGCTATGAAGCGGTGAAGGGCAAGAACCCGGTCGTCGTCAATCCATGGTCGACCGGCATCACCCTGCCGCTGATCCCGCGCGCTTCCGTCGACAAGATCCCGATCCTGTCCATGGCCTACGGCCTCTCGGCCTCGGCCCGCGGCGACATCTTCCCCTGGGTCTTCAATCCGCCGGCCACCTATTGGGACGGCATGTCGATGATCATCAAGTATATCGGCGAGAAGGAAGGCGGCCTCGACAAGCTGAAGGGCAAGAAGATCGGCTTCCTGCATCTCGATGCCAGCTTCGGCAAGGAGCCGATCCCGCTGCTCCAGGAACTGTCGAAGGAACTCGGCTTCGAGGTGGCGCTCTATCCGGTCGCCGCACAGGACATGCAGAACCAGTCCTCGCAATGGCTCAGCGCCCGCCGCGACCGGCCCGACTACATGATCATGTGGGGCTGGGGCTCGATGAACGGCGCGGCCGTGAAGGAAGCCGTGCGCTCGGGCTATCCGATCGACAAGTTCTACTCGGTCTGGTGGCCGGGCGAGGACGACGCCCGCGCCGGCGGCGCCGGCGCCAAGGGATTCAAGATGCTCAACTGGCATGCGGTGGGCGCGAACTTCCCTGCCATCCAGGACATCCAGAAGCACGTGGTCGACAAGGGCCTGTCGAAGGCGCCCAAGGACAAGGTCGGCGAGCTCCTCTACAACCGCGGCATCTACAACTCGCTGCTGATTGCGGAGGGCATTGCCCAGGCCCAGAAGCTCACGGGCAAGAAGGTCGTGACCGGCGAGGACGTGCGCCGCGGCATGGAGAACATCAAGCTCGATCCGGCACGCCTGAAGGCGCTCGGGCTCGAGGGCTTCACCGACCAGCTCGTCCTCTCCTGCGCGGACCATAACGGCCACCGCGCCGCCTTCATGCAGGAATGGGACGGCACGAAATGGGTGAAGATCTCGAATCCCATCGAGCCGATGACCGACCGGGTGAAAGGCCAGCTCGATGCGGCCGCGAAGGACTATGCCGAGAAGAACGCCGGTTGGCCCAAGCGGAGCGAGGCCTGCGACAAGGCGAGCTGAGGCTACAACCCTCTCCCCACCGATCCCGGGTGTTCCCGGGATCGGCATGATAGGTGCACAAGTCGGGAGCACCCGACTTGTGTGCGGGAGAGGGTGACCTGCATAGCAGGTCGGGAGAGGGGGGGTTTGACGTCGAGCACAGCCCCTCTCCCGGCTCACTCCGTTCGCCACCCTCTCCCGCGAAGGGGAGAGGGCTGGGAGGATTTGATGACCGCCGCCCTTCAACCCGCCCCCGCAACCGTCCTCACGGTCAACAACATCGAGGTCGTCTACGACCACGTGATCCTCGTGCTAAAGGGCGTGTCGCTCAATGTGCCCAAGGGCGGCATCGTCGCCCTGCTCGGCGCGAACGGCGCCGGCAAGACCACTACCCTGAAAGCCATCTCCAACCTGCTGCGCGCCGAACGCGGCGAGGTCACTAAGGGATCGATCGAGTTCAACGGCGAGCGCGTCGACAAGCTCTCGCCCAACGAACTGGTGCGGCGCGGCTGCATCCAGGTTCTTGAGGGCCGCCACTGCTTCGGCCATCTCACCATCGAGGAGAACCTGCTCACCGGAGCCTTCACGCGCCGCGACGGCAATGCCGCCATCCGCCGCGACATCGAGGCGATCTACGAATACTTCCCGCGCCTCAAGCAGCGGCGCACATCGATGGCGGGCTACACGTCAGGCGGCGAGCAGCAGATGTGCGCCATCGGCCGGGCAATGATGTCGAAACCTTCCACGATCCTGCTCGACGAGCCGTCCATGGGATTGGCGCCGCAGATCGTGGAAGAGATCTTCGAGATCGTGCACAAGCTCAACGCGACGGAGGGCGTGTCCTTCCTGCTCGCGGAGCAGAACACCAACATGGCGCTCAAATACGCCACCTACGGCTATATCCTGGAGACGGGACGCGTGGTGATGGACGGGCCCGCACACATGCTGCGCGAGAATGAGGACGTGAAGGAGTTCTATCTCGGCGTGTCGGAGGGCGACCGCAAGTCGTTCCGTGCCGTGAAAAGCTACAAGCGCCGCAAGCGCTGGCTGGCATGAAGATGCGGTGCGTCGAGAGGCACTTGACGCTTTATAATAACATTTTCTACCGTCGAAACCCGTGAGCGCGCGACGACTCACGCAGTTTCTTCCTGGGGGCAATCAATGGACTTCGGACAAGCGGTCAAAACCTGTCTCAACAAATACGCGACGTTCTCGGGGCGCGCGCAGCGCTCCGAGTACTGGTATTTCTTTCTGTTCACGGCGGTCGTCAACATCGTGGCGAGCGTATTGGATGCAGCCGTCTTCGGCGACACGCCGGTCTTTTACCTGATCGCCACACTGGCGCTCATCCTTCCCAGCGTCGCTGCCGGCATACGACGCCTGCACGACACGGACAAGTCGGGCTGGTGGCTTCTGATCAGCCTCGTCCCGGTGATCGGCATCATCGTTCTGATCGTGTTCTTCTGCCAGCGCGGAACCGTGGGTCCAAACCGGTTCGGACCCGACCCGCTGCAGGGATCGCTTTCGAACACGCTTCGCGCCGGCATCTGATTCTCTTGCCGCGACGCAGAAGCACGCCATCTTTCGCCTGTCGTCGGGCCCGGATCCGGCCGACGACAGGCTCGAGGCAAACAACCTTTCAATGAGGGCAGGCTCTTGGCAGATCACTACGACGATCTCGAATCCCGCGATCCCGCCCAGCGCGAAGCCGCTCTTTTCACGCGCCTGCAGGACATCCTGCGGCATGCGGCCAGAGCGCCCGCCTATGCCGAACGGTTGAAAGGCATCGATCCTGCGGACATCACGAACCGTGACGCACTCGCGAAGTTGCCCGTGCTGCGCAAGGCCGAATTGCCGGCTTTGCAAAAGGCCGCCCTGCCCTTCGGAGGTTTCGTTTCCGATGTGCCGGGCTCGTTCGGCCGCCTCTTCACCTCGCCCGGTCCGATCTTCGAGCCGGAATCGGCGGCGTCCGATCCCTGGCGTTCCGCGCGCGGCCTCTACGCCGCAGGCTTTCGCCGGGGCGACGTGGTGCTCAACACCTTCAGCTATCACCTGACGCCGGGCGGCTTCATCATGGATTCCGGCGCGCGCGCGCTCGGCTGCGCGGTCATCCCGGCGGGTCCCGGCAACACGGAGCAGCAATTCGAGCTGATTGAGGCCTATCGTCCGGTCGCCTATTGCGGCACTCCGGACTTTCTCAAGATCCTGCTCGACGGCGCGGCTGCAGCGGGCAGAGACGTTTCATCGATCAGGCGGGCGCTCGTGTCCGGTGCTGCATTTCCAAAATCTCTGCAGGAGGAATTCTCTGCAAAGGGCATCGAAGCCTATCAGGCCTATGCCACCGCAGATCTCGGCTTCATCGCCTATGAGACGGCCGCCCGCGACGGCCTCGTCGTCAACGAGGACATTGTCGTCGAGATCGTTCGTCCCGGCACGGGCGATCCGGTGCCGGAAGGCGAGGTTGGAGAAATCGTCGTGACGACGCTCGATCCGCATCATCCCTTCATCCGTCTCGCGTTAGGCGATCTCACGGCGGCGATGGCGGGCAGGAGCGCCTGCGGACGAACCAACATGCGCATCAAGGGTTGGATGGGACGCGCGGATCAGGCCACGAAGATCAAGGGCATGTTCGTGAGACCGGAGCAGGTCACCGAGATCGGCCGGCGTCACCCTGAACTCGGCCGCCTGCGCCTCGTCGTCACCCGCGACGGCGAGACGGATGTGATGACGCTCAATGCAGAGGCCACCGCGCCGAGCGATGCACTCGCTTCCGCAGTCGGGGCGACGCTTCACAGCATCGCCAAACTGAAAGGCACGATCGCTTTTGCGGCTCCAGGGACGTTGCCCAACGACGGCAAGGTCATCGCGGACGAGCGCAAGTATGACTGATACGCTCTGTTATTCGGCAAGCCGGCTTTGCAGGGATGCAAGAGCGGCCAAGCTTCGGCGCCTTGAACGGGAGAGACGCTGTTCCTATGCTCAAGCTTGTCAGCGATTCGAAAGAGACCGGAAAAGGCAATAAGTTCAAAAAGAAAGAGCACCCATTCGGGTGCTCGAAGGTGTCCGGCCGTAGGGGCAAAAAGACCGGAGATCCCTATAAACGCCGATCGCCGAAGTAGGTTCCAAAGAATTTTCAAAAATTATTACAGCCAAGCCCACGCCTCATTGAGGTCACGTTTTCGGAGTCTGGCTTAGCTTCCCGTGGGGGCAAACACGGGCCGGGGCCGCGACCAAAGATCCTCTCGCAGGACGGTCGCGGCCTTTTTCTTTTCCAGCTTTGAAAATCGCGCAGGTTTACACTGCGATCAAAGAAAAAAGGCCCGGAATGCTCCGGGCCTTTTCTATGAGTGGTGGTGAGCGCTTAGTAGGTGCCGAACTTGAAGTTCAGCTTTGCGCGCGCCACAAAGAAGTCGTTGTCGTCGCTGCCGACGGCGGGGGCAAAGATATCGACCGGCGCTCCGCCGCCGGCCGGCGTGAACCGACCGACAAAGTTGTTGCCGAAGTCGTCATCCTCATCGAAGCTGAGCCACAGACCTTCGAGGCCGAACGTCACGGCCGAGGAGCCGAACCAGTTCACCGGCAGAGCCCATTCGACGCCGCCGCCGACCACCCAACCGGTGGTGTCGTCGGTATAGGCCAGACCGCCTGTGGCGTAGATCAACACGCGATCGAACGCGACACCGGCGCGGGCACGAACCGTGCCGAACCAATCCGACAGATTGCTGCGGAACTCGCCGGGCACGAAGGTGCCGGGCACGCCAGCCGGAATGAACGCAACTGTTTCATCCTGGTCGGTGTCGGCCCACTGGATGTCGGTCTCGAGACCGATCACGAAGGAACCGATCTGGTAGTTGTAACCGATCTGACCGCCGCCGGTGAAACCGCCATCCCCGCCGTTGTCGGGGAAGAACAGCGTACCGGGGACCGCACCGCCGAGAATGACGGATTGGCGGTTGCTGTCGCGCCAGCCCCAGCCGGCGTTAACACCGGCATAGAAGCCGGTCCAGGTGAAGATCGGAGCCGCGATGATCGGTGCCGGGGGCGGTGCCTGACTGGGCAGGTCCGCAGCTGAGGCAGCGGCTGCAGCAAGCGAGACGCCTGCAACCCCTGCAAGGAGGCTAAGTACGCACTTTCTCATAACCGTAACCCCTTAGTGTGAGGACTCACGGGGAAAACTTACGCCTCTTACCCAAAGGAATGCTATGGCAAAGCAGCAACACCCACCGGGTCACGTGATATTCAAGGGGTGGAAAAGTAGTACTACTTTGGGATAAGAGAATTTTATCAATATAGCGCGAAACAATTCCCTTAAAATTCCGTTTAAAGCAATTTGACATTACTTTGAAGACATGCCCTAATATTCCCGTTTTCGGCTTGACAACCGAAGGCGAGGAGATCACTCAACCCTGCCCTCTGGGCGGGGTTTTTTCTGGAAGTAATGCGCCCTCGCGTTGTTGTCAGAGATCCCCCAGAAGCAGCTGCGCCTGACGGCTTTCCTTCCCGCTTTGCTTTTTTCTACCGGATGAAGAAACAGTGCGCACCTCTCGACCGACGGGGCGTCTACCCGCATCGGCCTGAGACATCCGCTCCTTCGCCTTGTCGCGTGCGATAGCCTCCGGTGCTGCAGGATTGTCGTCGAGCCACTTCCCGCGCTTGATCACTTCGTTGACCCGCCCCTGATTGACGCCCAGCTGGAACGCAATCTCCTGCTGGGTCATCTCCGTCGTGGCATGGAGATCAAGGATCCGCCTCGCCAGTTCGGGGGTCATCTTACGTCCGGCGATCCTCCGGGCGGGAGCGATCGATCGAACGGTCCTGTCCCGCTCCCGTAGCTTCTGCAGGATCGCGAGTGCCATATGCATGCCCTGCTCCCGCAGAGCATCCTCGAATTCCTTGAGCGTGGTCAAAGCGAACGCACTCCTTCAAAGGAACGATATGTCTCAAGAACGGCGCCTGAACCTTGCCTCTCCGAAACATCTCAACATTTTCAACGGCCACGCTGCGGCTTGGTTTCAACACACGTCCAGCCGATCAATCCTCTTCGTCTTTGCAAGGCCAGCCTTTTGGTGCGTTGAGCCCGGCCGGAAGCTTGGTCTGCTCCGTGCCGCAGGCGATGTCGATCTGAGCCTGGCTGAGCCCGCTCACACCGCTCAGATCGGTACCGCCGATTTGCGTCAGATAAAGATAGACTCCCGTCAGGTTCGCCCCTTTGAGGTCGAGGCCATCGAGCCGAGAGCGCGAGAGATTGGAATAGCTGAAGTCGATGCCGGTCACCTTCGCGCTCTGGAACAGAACCCGTGCCAACTCTGCCTTCGACATGTTGGCGCCCGTGAGGTCCGCTCCGCTGAAATCGGAGCGGTTCAATTCGGACTTGCTGAAATTAGCCCCCGCCGCTTTCACCTGAGCGAAGTTCGAGCGGTTCATGTCGGCCGAGCCGAAATTCGCGCCCGACAGATTTGCCTGCGCGAAGTTGGCCCGCCAGCCGAGCGCCTTGGTGAAATCCGATCGCGAAAGATCGGCGCCTTCGAAACGAGTGCGGCTGACTTCCGTCTCACTCAGTTTGGCACCAGCCATGCGCGAGCCGGCGAAGTCGCTTAACGTGAGAAGCGAGCGTTGAATAACGATACCCGTCAGGTCGTCATTCGTCAGCATGAGACGTGCCTTGGAGCATCCCGACCAGTCGACCCCTGGTGCTGGCGCATCCTGACACTTGGCCATGGCCGGGCCGGCGCAAACGCACAAAGCCAGCAATACCCCTGCAATTCTCACGGAACTCGCCCTCCAGCAGCTCCTTTTGGAGCGCTTCTTCCATAAATAGGCCCCGCCCCAGTCCTGAGGAGCCCTCGCCAACCAACTTTCACGGAATCCGCGAGAGACTCGACTTCCCTCCTCTATGGTCTAGCTTCTCCAGCGATTCCCGTGGAGTAAAACCATGCGCCCTTCCGTAACGTTTCCTGCCATTTTGCTTGCCGGCCTCGTGCTGAGCGGTTGCGTCGCCTCCACGGCCCCCGTCGGCGTTCTGCCGCGCGATCCGGTTCCGCCTCCACCCTCCCTCGCCAGCTCGACGACGGGCCGCTCCACGGCAACCCAGGAACGCACGACCTCGGCGCCGCGCCGGGCTTTGAGCGTGCCGGACCGGACGACCACACCACGCCCGTGACGCCGGACGATTCGCCCGCCCGGCGGACGTCCGCACACGCCGAGGCCTGACGATTGGAACTCTCCTTAAGAGCAATTCATCCTGCGCCAATGCGTAGCTGGCGCGGATTCCTGTCCTGATGCTATATGACGTAACGATAAGTAAAAACGCGGGATGAATCTTCATGACATGGGTTGAGGCGATCGGCTGGTTCGGCGCGGCTCTTGCCATTACGGGCAGCGCCATGAAGACGATCATCCCGCTGCGCTGCATCGGCATCGGAGCCAATATTTGCTCCCTGATCGTCTCCGCCTTCCTGGGCAACATCCCGGGCGTCGTGGCCAACCTGATCCTGCTGCCGATCAACAGCGTCCGTCTCTACCAGATGCTCGGCCTGATCAAACGGGTGAAGCACGCCTCGAAGAGCGACCTTTCCATGGAGTGGCTCAAGCCCTTCATGACCCGCCGCAGGACGAAGGCAGGCGAGATCCTCTTCGCCAAGGGCGATTCCGCCGATTGCATGTACTTCACGATCTCCGGACGTTTCCGATTAAAAGAGATCAACATTGAGCTGCTACAGGGTCAGGTCGTCGGCGAGATGGGCTTCATGTCCCCGACCAACACGCGCACGCAGACTCTCGAATGTCTCGAGGCAGGCGAAGTGCTGAGCATCTCCTACGACGAGGTGCGCCAGCTCTATTTCCAGAACCCGGAATTCGGCTTCTACTTCCTGCGCCTCACGAGCGAGCGGCTTTTCCACAACATGGAGAGCATGGAGAAGGAGATCGTCCGTCTGCGGGACGCGCTGCCCGAGATCGAGCCAGTCAAGCAGGCGGCCTCCGCTTAGAGCATCGGACCGATGCTCTCATTCAAGAAGAAAGCATCGGAATCATCCCAAATGTGCAAATCCACTTTTGGGTCCGATGCTTTAGAAATCCTATAAAGAAGACACAGTTTAGAATTCTTATAACCTATTGAAATCACTTGATTTTTAATTGACGCACCTTCCAGATCATGGTTCCTGCAGCCCAAGCGTGGCGGACCAAAAGGCGTCCGGCACGATTGCTGGAGGATGTCGCAATGGTGAAACTTTCTTTTGGACGTGGGCTGCTCTTCGGAACTGCGGTTCTCGGTGTTCTTGCAGGTTCGGGCGTGTCGGCTTCGGCTGAGGAAGTGCTGAACATCTACACCGCACGCGAGCCCGGCCTGATCAAGCCTGTGCTCGACGAGTTCACCAAAGAGACCGGCATCAAGGTCAACACGATCTTCATCGCCAATGGGCTCGAGGAGCGCATCCGCACCGAAGGCGCGAACAGCCCGGCTGACGTGATCGTCACCGTCGATATCGGCCGCCTCGCCGCCGCCAAGGATTACGGCGTGACGCAAGCCGTGAAGTCCGAAGCGCTCGAGAAGGTCATTCCCGCCGCCTATCGCGATCCGGAAGGCCACTGGTTCGGCATCGCCCTGCGCGGCCGGGTCGTCTACGCCTCCAAAGACCGTGTGAAGCAGGACAAGATCACCTACGAAGAGCTCGCCGATCCCAAGTGGAAGGGCAAGATCTGCATCCGCTCCGGCCAGCATCTCTACAACATCAGCCTGATCGCCGCCATGATCGCCCACAAGGGCGAGGCCAAGGCCGAGGAATGGCTGAAGGGCGTGAAGGCCAATCTCGCCAAGAAGCCGTCGGGCGGCGACCGCGAGCAGGCTCGTGACATCCTCGCCGGCGTCTGCGACATCGCCGTCGGCAACACCTACTATGTCTCGCTCATGCTGAACGGCACCGACGCGGACCAGAAGAAATGGGGCGAGGCGATCAACGTGATCCTGCCGACCTTCGAGGGCGGCGGCACCCATGTGAACGTCTCCGGCCTCGCGCTGGCGAAGAACGCGCCCAACAAGGCTAACGCCATGAAGTTCATGGAATACATGGTCTCGGACGAGTCGCAGCGGATCCACGCCGATGCCAATTCCGAATATCCGGTCAAGGCCGGCATCAAGATCCACCCGACCATCGCCTCCTTCGGCGAATTGAAGGCCGACAACGTGCAGATCGCCGAGATCGCCAAACTGCGCAAGAAGGCGAGCGAGCTGGTCGACAAGGTCGGCTTCGACCAATAAGACAAGGGGCGGTTCTTCCCGCCGCCTCTCCCCAATTCAAGAGAGGCGCTGCCGGCGACGGTAGCGCCGCTTCCATTAGCCCGTGATCGTAGAAACGCAGACCGCACTCCGCCTCTCGTTCCGGCGAAAGGCAAAAAGCATCCCCTGGTGGCTGTCGGCCGCCGTGGCCGCGATCGGTCTGCTCGTCTTCCTGCCGATCGCCGCGTTGATCAATATCGCCGCCGAGGGCGACGCGGAGATCTGGCCCCACCTCATTGCGAACGTTTTGCCGGCGAGCACGCTCGACACGCTCGCACTTCTGATCGGCATCGGCGTCGTCGCGGGCTCCATGGGCATCACGGCGGCCTGGCTCGTGACCGCGCACCGCTTCCCCGGCCGCAACGCCCTGGTGTGGCTGCTGCCGTTGCCGCTCGCCGTACCGACCTACATCACCGCCTATATCTATGTCGAAGTCTTCGACTCGGCCGGCCTGGTGCAGATGGCGCTGCACGATCTCGTGGGTTGGAAATCCCGGAGCGAATACTGGTTTCCGGAAATCCGCTCGCTTCCCGGCTGCATCCTCGTGATGTCCGCGGTGCTCTATCCCTACATCTACATCGCGGCCCGGGCGATGTTCCTGACGCAGAGCGCGAGCATGCTGGAAGTTGCCCGCACCCTCGGCGCGAGCCGCGTCAAGCTCTTCCGCATCATCGCGCTGCCCCTCGCCCGCCCCGCGCTCGCTGTTGGCATATCGCTCGCGTTGCTGGAAGCTCTGAATGACATCGGCGCCAGCGAATATCTCGGCGTGCGCACACTCACCGTGTCCGTGTTCAACACATGGCTCAACCGCGGCAGCCTCGCGGGAGCGGCGCAGATCGCCTGCGTGATGCTCGCCTTCGTCGTCGGGCTGATCCTGCTCGAGCGCTATGGACGGCGGGACCGGCGCTACGCGGCATCGCTCAAACGGCACCGCACGGTGCACCCCGCTCCGCTTTTCGGCCTACGCGCCTGGATTGCGACAAGCCTCTGCACCGTGCCCGTCGTCTTAGGCTTCATCCTTCCGGTCACCTTCCTGCTGCGGGAAACGCTGCGCGGCAGCCTGTTCAAGCAGCTGGATGCGGAGTTCCTCGCCCATCTGATGACGACGATCGGCCTTTCCGTCCTAGCCACCTGTGCGGTGCTGATCCTCGCCATCGTACTGGTCTGCGCCGCGCGCCTGTCCAAGAACTCCCTTACCAAGGGAGCGCTTTTCGCGGCGAGTCTGGGTTATGCGATCCCGGGCACGGTGCTGGCACTCGGACTCATGACCCCGCTGGTCGGCATCGACAACTTCATCGGCAATGTCTGGCGCAGCCTCACGGGCGAACGCCTCGGCCTCCTGCTCATGGGGGCCGCCGGCGGCATCATCATCGCCTATGTGATCCGCTTCCTCTCGATCGCGACCGGCTCCCTCTCCGCCGGTCTGGACCGCGTGTCGCCGAGCCTGGAAGATGCAGCGCGCACGCTCGGAGCATCGCGGCGGGAAATGGTGTGGTCGATTCAGATCCCGCTCATGCGCCCCGCCCTCGCGAGCGCCGCCCTGCTGATCTTCGTGGACTGCATCAAGGAGTTGCCGGCGACCCTTCTGCTTCGCCCTCTCAACACCGAAACGCTCTCGACCCTCGTCTACACCTATGCCTCGCGGGGACGGTTCGAGGACGGATCGCTCGCCGCCCTCGTCATCGTCCTGGTCGGGCTCCTGCCGGTGATCCAGCTCATCCGCAGCGCAGAGGCGCGGCCGAGAACGGTGGAGAGTCCGGACTCGGCGTCAGAATCGCTCCCTTAGGCCTCATTCGCTCGACAAGCTCCATCCGAGCCAACGGAAAAGTGCTATACTCCGGCCCGGAATGAGGCTTCCGGTTCAGGCGGGGCCTCGCCTGTAATGCGTGTCTTGTCCGTGTTCCCTAACAAGCGGAGACCACGATGACCTACGCGAGGAGAGCCTTTTCCGCTGCCGTTTTCGTTCCCGCGCTGCTCGCCGTGACAGCGATGGGCAACGCATCAGCCCAAACGGCCCCTCCATCCATCGACGAGCAGCAGGCCCGCGACATCGCGGTCGATGCCTACATCTATCTTTATCCGCTCGTCACCATGGACATCACCCGTCGGCAGATCACCAATGTCGAGCCCGGGAAGGGTTTTGGCGGCCCGATGAACACCTTCGCCAATATCGGGGCCTATCCCGGTGCCGAGGACCGGGCCGTCGTTCGGCCGAATTTCGACACACTGTATTCGTCGGCATTCCTCGACCTGACGAAGGAGCCGATGGCGGTTTCGGTTCCCGATACGAACGGGCGCTATTACCTGCTGCCGATGCTGGACATGTGGACCGACGTGTTCGCGTCGCCTGGCTGGCGCACCACCGGCACGAAGGCCGGAAACTTCGTCCTTGTCGCGAAGGGTTGGCGTCCCGAGATGCGCGCGCGTCTTGTCGATGACTACAAGCTCCCGCAGGACACGCAGGTCATCGAGGCGCCGACGCCCTATGTCTGGATCATCGGACGCACCAAGACGGATGGTCCGGCTGACTATCCGGCCGTCCATAAGATCCAGGACGGGTACAAGCTCACGCCTGCTTCGCAATGGGGCCGGACCGTCGAGCCGATGCCGTTCAAGCCCGATCCGACCATCGACATGAAAACGCCACCGAAGGTTCAGGTCGACACAATGCCTCCCGAACGCTTCTTCGCCTATGCGGCGGAACTGCTGAAGGTGCACCCGCCTCACATTACCGACCAGCCGATTGTCGCGCGGATGAAGCGCATCGGCATCGAGCCCGGAAAGAGCTTCGACGCAAGCGCCATCGACAATGCTGTCAAACAAGGAATCGCGCGGGCTGCAACGGAAGCGCAACGGCTCATGGCGTGGAAGCTTCAGAGCTTGGCGCGCGTCGTCAACGGCTGGTCGATGAACACCGACACGATGGGCGTCTACGGCAATTATTACCTGAAGCGGGCCGTGGTTTCCCAGGTCGGCCTTGGAGCCAACTTGCCGGAGGACGCGATCTATCCCCTGAACCTCGCCGATTCCACCGGCCAACCGCTCAACGGAAGCAACCGCTACACGATCCACTTCGCCAAGGGTAATCTGCCGCCGGCGGAGGCATTCTGGTCGGTGACGCTTTACGATCCGGAGGGATTCCAGGTGGCCAACAGCCTCAATCGCTTCGCGGTGAGCAGTTGGATGCCCTTCCAGTACAATGCCGACGGCTCCCTCGATCTTTTCATCCAAGCAGACAATCCCGGCAAGGGCATGGAGGCGAACTGGCTGCCTGCCCCACGGAGTCCTTTCAATCTCACGATGCGCCTCTACGCACCGGCGATGAACGCACTGACCGGTCGGTGGTCTCCGCCCCCGGTCGAGAAGGTCGACGCGATCCAGTCGCTCGCTCAATAGGCGACGTGGTTTCCACCGGCCCGGGGCGCCCCGCAGCGCATCCGAGCCGCAGGTTTAACCTGTCCCCTTCTCAGGGTTTCACCTGATATCCATCCGGTCCGATGGGACTAAAATCGACCCGGATCGGTCTCCGGGTTGACCCGACATGGGCGCCCGCCACTCCGATAAATCGAGAGGAAGAGCCCATGAAGCGGACCGTTCTCGCTGCTCTCGCCTTCGTCGCCACCACGGCAACGGCATCTGCCCAGGCACTCTCCGCCGAAGATCTCATCAGCCGACAGATCCAGCGCCGTGCCGTCGAGGCCGCCATCTGGGGCATGCCGGCGGTCAATTACGACCTGATGCTGCAGGAGATGCTGACCAAGACGCCCGGCAAGGTGAACCAGGTGATCTATTGGGGCCGCCCGCTCGACTGGAGGAACCAGACCCTCACTCCCAATCCGGACACGCTCTATTTCATGGCATTCTTCAACACCAAGGATGTCGGGCCGATCGTGATCGACATCCCCGCGGCGGGAGCGGACGGTTCGCTCAATGCCAATATCGTCAACATCTGGCAGCAGCCGCTCGAGGATGCGGGACTTCTCGGGGGCGATAAGGGTCAGGGCATCAAGCTGCTGATGCTGCCGCCCGGCTATTCGGACAAGATCCCTGTCGGTTATTCGCCGCTGCAGCCGGATACTCATGGAAGCTACGCGCTGTTCCGCTCGAACCTGCGCAGCCACGACAACGCTGATGTCGAGAAATCGGTCGCCTACGGCAAACGCATCAAGATCTATCCGCTTTCGCAGGCATCCAACCCACCTGCAACGGTCTTCACTGACGTCAAGGACATCCTTTTCGACTCGACCATCCGCTACGATGAGAGTTTCTTCGAAGGGCTCGACAGGATCGTGCAGAGCGAGCCGTGGCTAGGCCGGGATCGGGTCATGATCGATCAGCTGCGTTCGCTCGGCATCGAGAAGGGCAAGCCCTTCGCTCCCGATGCCAAGACGAAGCAGGCTCTCACGTCCGGCATCCGCGAGGCGCAGACGGTGCTCGAGGCGAGATACGACGCCGGCCTGCCGCCCTTCTTCGAAGAAACGCACTGGACCTTCCCCGCTCTCCCCGAACTCATCGAGGCGGCCGCAGCCAATTTTGCGGACCCCAACCGCTATCCGGTCGATGCGCGCGGCCTCACTTACACCTATGGTTATATCGGCATCAAACGCCTCGGCGCCGGCCAGTTCTACCTGATCAACATCAAGGACAAGGGCGGGAACAACTACGACGGCGGCAAGACCTACCGCCTGACCGTGCCGCCCAATGCGCCGGTCGAGCAGTACTGGTCGGTGACCGCCTATGACCGGCAGACCCACGCTCTGATCAAGAACGTCGATCGCGCGAGCCGCGCCTCGAACGCCGCCGAGGTGCAAAAGAACGCTGACGGATCCGTCGACATCTATTTCGGCCCGAAGGCGCCGGCCGGCAAGGAATCCAACTGGGTCCCGACCGACCCGAACCGCGGCTTCGAGCTGATGTTCCGCCTCTATGCGCCGACCAAGGCCCTGTTCGACAAGGCATGGCGACTCTCGGACGTGGAGATGATCGCAGCGCAATGAGCAGCAGGAGCAATGCCATGCCGAGACACCGCATTTCGCTCATCCTCAGCCTGATGCTGGCTGCCGGCACCTCTTCCGCCCTCGCGCAGCAGCAACTTCCCTACGCCGCCCGGGCATTCACGCCGGCACATCCCGATCTCGCCCGGTCGGCGGGTATTCCTGCGGTCCTCGCGAACGAGGATTATGTCAGGGCGCTCGCCCGCATCGTCTATTACTGGGGCTATCCGGCGGTCGACGGCTTCGGACGCACGAACATGTGGCAGATCATGAAGGATAAGCCCGGCACCATGCTGGGACTCCTTCCCGGCGCGCCGATGAACATGACCGGCTGCCTGTCGGACTACATGTCGCCGTCACAGCGCTGGGTCGTGACGCCGAACAACGACACCGTCTATGGCGCCGGCTTCGCCAATCTCGGCGCCGAGCCCGCCGTGATCCAGACACCGACCGATGCTCCCAAAGGCCACTACTGGACGGTTCAGATCGTCGACGTCTTCACCAACGTCATCCACCAGCTCGGCTCGGCGTCCGCGACGCCCGGCGGGAAGTATCTGCTCGTCGGCCCTGACTGGAACGGTCAGAAGCCGGACGGCTTCATCGATATCCTGCGGATGCCCACCAACATCGTGGCCGCACTCCCGCGCAGCTTCGCGGCGCGAACGCCGGAGGCGAAGGAAAGGGCAGTCGCCGTTCTGAACCAGATCGGCATGTACCCCTTAAGCAAGAACCAAGCCGGCCAGCGCGACTTCGACTGCAAGGCCGCCGCCCGCAATGCGGTCTACCCGCCCGGCGTCACGCCCGAAATGATCGCGGCAGATCCGGATGCCAGCCGCCCGCAATGGGTCAATCCCAAGACGTTCTGGGACGATCTGGCGAAGATGTTGGACGCCAATCCGAAGGTGGGACCGGATGACACCGCGATGGCCGCGCAGGCCAAAACGCTGATCGCCCTGCGCAACAGCAATCCGCAGTACAAGGCCCTGCTCGATACGGAGGCACTCGCAGCGGATTCTGCCCTGCACACCAGCAGCACCTATGTCCAGGTGGGCTTGGACGCCGGAAACGGATGGCAGAAGCAGGAAGGCGCAGGCCTGTGGGGCAGCGACTGGTTCAGCCGGGCCCAGGCGACCGTGATCTACATCTATGTCAATGACTACCGCGAGGCGACCTACTTCATCCGCGGCACCGACGCCAAGGCCACGACGCTCGACGGCCGCCATGTCTATACGATGACGTTTCCGAAGGATGCTCTTCCGCCGGTCGACAGGTCGCGCGGCGGGTTCTGGTCTCTGACCATGTACGACAAGGATTACTTCATGCTGCCGGATTCGCCGAACGGCCGCACCAATATCGGCACGGTTTCGCTCGACGCGAACGAGCTGACATTCGCCGCGGACGGTTCGCTGACCATCACCCTGTCACACGAGCAGCCCACCGACGCGACAGCCCGCGCGAACTGGCTCCCGGCCCCGGAGGGCCAGTTCGCGCTGATCATCCGGGCCTATGTCCCGGAGCAGACGATCCTCGACGGCAGGTACAAGCTCCCGAATGTCGAGAGAAAATAGGAGCCCGGGCAAGCGCCGTCATGGAGGGCCGGTTCGATGTATCAAGGAATGCGGTTTGCGAAATGGGGGTTGGGTCTCTTCATCTTCGGCGTCTTCCTGACGTTCGGCATCGTCGCGCATTACTGCGTCGGCGCACGCTGGCCCACCGGCGAGCTGTTCATGCAGAACATCACCCTGTGGTGGGCATGTCCCTGGACGCTGTCGGTCGCCGCAGTGCAGGCCGGGGGACTCGGGATGGTGGCGCTAGGCCTCACGCTGATGCTGGCGGGACGGTTCTCGTCGCGTAATGCCGGCGCAGGAAGTTCCGCGGCGTTGTGGCTGTGCATCGTCGGTCTCCTCGGCGTCTTCGCCATCGGCTATCCCGGCTACTTCGTTTTCGATGCGGTCTGGCCGGCCTTCTATTACGCGCCGGTCGTCACGGGCAAGAACGTCTGGCTGCTTGCTCAGGCGTTCTTCATGGCTGTGTACTTTGCCGGCATCCTCCTTGCTTTCAACGCAGCCCGTCACGCCCTCGATGCGGTCGCCGGCGACGCGGAGCTACGACGCGCGGCGTGAGGAGCTTGGATCATGAATGCCATCGACATTTTCGCCTGGATCGTCCTGATCGTCCTCGTCGCGACGCTTGTCGCGGTATTCGTCGCGCTCGGGATGATGCCTGGCCGCATCGCGCGCAGGCGCGGGCATCCCTGGGCCGAGGCGGTGGCGGTTGGGAGCTGGGCTACCCTGATCTTCGGCTTCGTGTTCTGGCCGCTGGTTCTGATCTGGGCTTATGTCGACGTACCGCAGCGGCGGGAGGCATCTAAATGATCGTCGTCCTGCTCAACTCCTACATCGCGCTCCTTGCCCTGTTCGTCTGGCTTAAGTTCATCCCGTTCAACACATTCTGGAAGATCTCCCCGGTCATCGTGCTGCTGCTTCTTCTCGTCGGGCTTTTCATCCCGATGGGATGGGGCGCGCCTTCGGGGCCTGCGGTGGTGGGGCGCAACTCGGTGCAGATCATCCCGTCCGTGGCAGGCGAAGTCGTCGACGTGCCGGTTGCAGCGAACGTGCCGGTCAAGGCTGGAGATGTCCTGTTCCGCATCGATCCGACCACCTACGAGGCGCAGGTCAAGACGATCGAGGCTCAGCTCAAATTCGCCGAGCTGCGACGCTCTCAATTCTCCGAGCTCCAGAGCCGCGACACTGGGCGCACCTTCGACGTGCAGCAGCGCGAAGCGGAGGTTCAGGAACTGCAGGCGCAGCTCGAAGGCGCCAAGTGGAATCTCGACAAGACCACGGTGCGCGCGCCGGCGGACGGCTATGTGACGAACCTCGCTTTGCGAAAAGGAGCGCGGATCACTGCGCAATCGCCGGTGATGGCCTTCATCGATACCTCGGAGACCCTTTTCGCGGCGGAGATCCCGCAGATCTACGCCCGTTATGTCGAGGTCGGGCAACCGGTCGAGATCACTTTCAAGACCCTGCCGGGCGAAGTCTTCACCGGCCGCGTCCAGGCGGTGCTGCAGGCGATCGCAACAGGGCAGGCACAAGTCAGCGGTTCGGCTATCTCGCCTCCGGATGTCCAGACCGCGCCCTTCGTGGTCCGCTTCACTCTCGACGATCCGGACCTCGCCAAGCGCCTTCCGGCCGGCACCACCGGACTGGCGGCGATCTTTACGGAGCACGTCAAGGCGGCTCACGTCATCCGCAAGGTCGTGCTGCGCCAGACCGCCATCTTGAATTACGTCAACCCATTCTGATGCAGATGCAGCGGCTCATCATCGCCATTGCGCGAACAGGCTCTCGCTGTCGATCGTTTCGATGTGGTGCCGGTATCGCTTCGAGTAGAGCGTGAGAAGGGAATCGTGTCCCTCATCCGAGGAACTGCAGACGCCGTCCGTGACGATAACGATCCGCAATCCCAGATCGACGGCGCCGAGCACCGTGGCGAGAACGCACATATCGGTCTCGGAGCCGGTGACCAGCAGGGTATCGATGCAGCGCTCATTGACGAGATCGCGCAGCTTGTGGCCTGCGAAGGCTGAATAGACCGGCTTGTCCAATACGACGGCGGGTGGCACGAGGCGCTGCAGCGGCGGCAACAGCTCCAGAAAACGGGGATCGAGATGCTCGCGGGTCGCCTCACGCCAGCGCTCGTAATAGCCGCGCCAAGTGCCCGGCATGTCCTCGGGCCGATAAGGCGGGATGAAGCGGGTGAATACGGTGCGATGAGGAGCCCGCTCCGCGATTTCGGCCACGACCGGAAGCACACGCTCCATCCACGGGGTCGGCCACGGACCTTCCCTCGAAAACAGGTGCTGCATGTCGATGCAAAGGTGAAGCGTAGCAGGACTCAGAGGTGTCATGGCAGACACAAACGACGTGCATGGGAGCGCAGTTCCACCTCTATACTGCGCGGAAAACAAAGGCCCCGGAGTTTCCCCCGGGGCCTGAAAGATGCCTTGCGTCAGGCAGCGTTGGACTTGCCGCCGTTGAGGTCGACCTTGAAGTCGGCCTGAGTCTTGGCCCGGATCTCGTCGACGGTGACGCCGTCGGCGAGCTCGATCAGGCTCATGCCGGTGCCGCCCTTCTTGTCGATGGCGAACACGCCCAGATCGGTGATCACCAGATCGACCACACCCTGACCGGTCAGCGGCAGGTTGCAGGCGCTCAAGAGCTTCGCATCCTCCGAGCCGTCCTTGGCCTTGGCCACATGCTCCATCACCACCACGACGCGCTTGACGCCGGCCACCAGGTCCATGGCGCCGCCCATGCCCTTCACCATCTTGCCCGGGATCATCCAGTTGGCGAGATCGCCGTTCGCGGCCACCTGCATGGCGCCCAGGATCGACAGGTCGATATGCCCGCCGCGGATCATGCCGAAGGAATCGGACGAGGAGAAATAGCTCGTGGTCGGCAATTCGGTGATCGTCTGCTTGCCGGCATTGATCAGATCGGCATCCTCCTCGCCCTCGAACGGGAACGGGCCCATGCCGAGCATGCCGTTCTCCGACTGCAGCTGCACCCGCATCCCCTTGGGAATGTAGTTCGACACCAGCGTCGGGATGCCGATGCCGAGATTGACGTAGAAGCCGTCGCGCAGCTCCTTGGCGGCACGCGCCGCCATCTGTTCACGGGTCCAGGCCATCAGACTGTCTCCTCACGCTTGCGGGTCGTGCGCTGCTCGATGTGTTTGACCGGGTTTGGCACATGCACCATGCGCTTGACGAAGATGCCGGGCGTGTGGATGCCATCCGGGTCGATCTCGCCGGCCTCGACCAGATGCTCGACCTCGGCGACGGTGAAGCGCGAGGCGGTCGCCATCATCGGATTGAAGTTGCGCGCCGTCTTGCGGTAGACGAGGTTGCCCTCGGTGTCGCCTTTCCAGGCATGGACGATCGAGATGTCGGCGAACAGGCCGGTCTCCATGACGTATTTCTCGCCGTTGAATTCGCGCACCTCCTTGCCCTCGGCGATCAAGGTGCCGACGCCGGTCTTGGTGTAGAAGGCCGGGATGCCGGCGCCGCCGGCGCGGATGCGCTCGGCGAGCGTGCCTTGCGGGTTGAACTCGAGCTCGAGCTCGCCGGACAGGTATTGCTGGGCAAACAGCTTGTTCTCGCCGACGTAGGAGGAAATCATCTTGCGGATCTGGCGCGTCTCGAGCAGACGGCCGAGCCCGATGCCGTCGACGCCGGCATTGTTGGAGATGAAGGTCAGGTCCTTCGCCCCCGAATCACGAATGGCCTCGATCAGCGTCTCCGGAATGCCGCACAGGCCGAAGCCGCCGGCCAT